>Ga0172370_10000574_pt1 | contig 57255 bp, 47 predicted proteins | sample LakKiv5m_FD_114538 | JGI IMG/M metagenome (GOLD analysis project Ga0172370, IMG submission 114538) | Freshwater microbial communities from Kabuno Bay, South-Kivu, Congo - kab_022012_11.5m | ecosystem: Environmental > Aquatic > Freshwater > Lake | place: Democratic Republic of the Congo... | reverse complement strand
TTGGGAGATGTTGGGAATACTGTACTAAATGGTCATCACAATGCGTATGGTGAGGTTTTTAAGGATCTGGTCGAACTTAAAGAAGGTGATCTTATCGAGGTATATTCAGGGGATAGTAAATATGTGTATAAAGTAAATACGATCCTGCTGTTACCCGAGAAATATCAATCCATGGAGGAACGCATCGAGAATGCGAGTTGGATCATGCCGACCACTGACGAAAGGGTCACCCTGGTTACCTGTTGGCCACCGGAGAGCAATACTCACCGGCTGATCGTAGTAGCCTTCCCAGTAAAAGAGATTCCTCTTGCTACTCAATAATTCTTAATATTATTGATGAATAAAGGTGGATGCACCATTGTGGTGCATCCACCTTTTTATGTCGAAGGATAAGACTTGATCGTCAGATCAACCAGCCGGGGTGGCAATGACGAATAACCGTCCCCAGGAGCTGTTACCATTGGCTGCGATGCAGGTCTGCAGGACCAATTGTCCACCAACACCGTAGGTTGCATAGAACAGATCCGAAGCAGTTAGTGTGCTGCCGGAAGCCAGATCCACGAAATTGGAGTAAGGGCTATCGGGAGTGAGTGCCTGGAATTTTCGAACCTGGGATACTTTATAGTTCTTGGTGTGGCCATCGCCATAAACGACTGTGATCGTTGCGCCACCATATAGATATGAGAAGAGTGAACCGGAAAGGTAGTTGTGAGCCAGAAAGCCAAGACCGGAAGCCATGCCAAACTGGGTGGCGGAATTTCCTGCCGTGGAGACATAACCAGCCTGACCTGAGGGTTGTTGAACAACATTCAAAGCGAATAGATTATCAGAATATAACCCGGTGATCTGACCAGAATTGCCATTGGTGACTTGCTGGGAAAAATTGGCCAGGCTTTGAAAAGTGGGAGCGCTAGTTGTAGCTTCATTATTGGCGACAACTTCCACAACAGGTTCTTCATCATAGATTAGGTCTGCAATTGCGAGTGGTACAGGCTTGATTGTTGCTGATGTTTGCTTATCCCCGGTATTTACACTCACCACACTCATCTTTGAGTGGAACACGTTTCCATCCATGCCCTTGGCAGTGGCATCGGATTTGTCAATTTTTCGGATCGTGGATAACCCAAATCCAGCCCGGCTTGTATTGGAGGAAGAAGCTGCAAAACCAGTCAGAGGTAACATTGATGCAATCAGGACTGCAATGATGGCTGCGATCAAGTAGGTTCGGATTGTTTTGTTTGAAATTTGGTTTGTGTTCATTGCTTATCACCTTACTATTTGCCTACATATATATTACTAATAAATAACTATCTAATCATCATTATATAACCTGGAATAGGGACGTCAATAGGTTTATTGAGCTTGTAAAGGGGTTGTAAGTATGGTTATTTATTCAACTAACTATGTTATTTTTGGTTGGAGAACTGATAATTGTTTGATCTGAACCCCCAAGACCAGCAAAGATAGTAAAAAAAATAGCATCCGGGTCCCGGATGCTATCGGTGGGGGGATAAATTCTGGATCACATATTTTCTAGCTGTACACAGAGCGAACGTGCCTCGTCGATCAGATCCACATTAACAGGAAGTTGAAAAGTCTCTGATACGCGCATGGTCAAATTGATTGCATTTTGCCTGGTGTTGGCTGGAATATCAGGTTTGTTTTTATAAGCCAGTAATAACTCATATGCGCTTTTATTGTCAATTGGCAAGTTCTTTTTCAAGAAATATTTTTTAATGGCTATACCTGCTGCCCTGCGGGCGCAAACACGTGCCTGGCCTTCATTTCCGTTGCTGCGTGCAAGTTGTGCCTGGCGAATTTCGATTTCGATCTGTGGGTCAAGGGTTGGTTCAGTCAAGTTGTCACCTTTTATCGGCAATGAATTAAAAAACTTCAGATTTTTATTTTAATCCCAATTACAGATGTTCCGGGATCAAAAATAGGATTATAGACAACTTTCACCTGATATCTCTTACTAGAAATGTCATCCTCAAGCAACCTTGCAAGTGTATAATAGCCTAATATTTTTTGGCTGGAGATGATCATGTAACCCAAGGAGATCCAGGATTCATCTCCATCCAAACCAAAATTAATAATTAGTCAAGGAGTGCCAATGAAGAATAAATTGATCTTTATCAGTGTGTTATTGATTGGTAGTTTCATATTGACCGCATGTGGACCCAAATCTGGCGTGGTCTTGCAGCCCGTTGAAACCGCGGAGACTGAAACTCCAATCGTGATCTCAACCGAAGATGAACCTTACATGTTGAAAGGAACCTTCACGGTAACCAATGGATTTGTGTTCGAGTCCTACTTTGTCGAAAATGCGGTTGCCCTGGTGGATATGCATGGGTTCGTTATTCGGGATAACTATTGGGAATTACCGATAAACTCACAGGTCCTTGGGTTTCTGAATATGGATATTCCCAATTTGACTGGTACATGGGATATTTCATTACCGGAAAAACCACAAGGTTTATTTAACGATGTTGATAATAATGGATTGGAAAATACCGGTGTCCAGATTTTTGCAGCGTCCTACTTCCCCAATTTCTCCGGTGGTCCTTATGCTGAAGGAGATGACCGGTCTTTCGGATGGCCTAATTATCTGGCTTCGGTAAAAACGGATGGCACCAAGGATTACGAAGTTACCGGTGGAAAGCTGGTGATCTGGGCTCCCGATTCAGAACAATCCTTCCCTTCAGGGTTTGGTGAAGACGGTTTATTGTTTACCAAGGACGATCCTGTCACAATTGTCCCTGCTGGGTATAGCATAGTTGATCTGGATCAGTCTCCCTTTGGTTTATCTAAAGAGTCCGAGCCTGAACTCATGTTGTATGAACCAGCCGATTTTGTAGTTAAAGATTTCTCAGGCTTGCCTTATACCGATGCTTTCGAGGCCATATATATATTTGTAAGCACTCATTATGCCTTCAATGGGTATAAAGATATTGAACCAGATTGGCAGAAAATGTATGATGAATTAAAACCGAGGGTTGAAAAAGCAGAAGCAGACAAAGATGGAGACGCTTTTTGGCTGGCGATGCGTGATTTCACCTGGTTCTTCAAAGATGGTCATGTTGGTTTGAGTTCCACAGATTATTATAATGAACTGTTTTCCGAAGATACAGCTGGTGGGTATGGCTTTTCGCTGCGGGAATTGGATGATGGCAGTGTAGTTGCTGTTTTCATCCTCGATGGTGGTCCTGCAGACCTGGCAGGGATGCAGATCGGAGCCGTCATAACCAGGTTTGATGGAACCCCGATCAGTTCAGCGATCGATGCAGTTGTACCATGGACATTGCCGATGTCCTCAGCCTGGGATCTGCGTTATCAGCAAGTGCGCTATCTGCTGCGTGCTCCATTGGGAACTGAAGCTTCTGTAACATTTACGAACCCGGGAGGTCAGGAACAAACTGCAAACCTGAAAACCGTTTCAGAACGGGATTCCTTTGCCCGCACCTCACGTTACTATGGTGTTGATACCAATCCACTTTTACCTGTCGAGTTCAAGATCATGGATTCCGGGGTTGGATATGTAAAAGTCAATTCATATTATGATGACTTGAATCTTCTCAATCGCTTGTTCAAGCGCGCCTTGGATGCCTTTACCGCGAACGAAGTTCCGGGCATCATTATCGATCTGCGTGACAATAGTGGTGGGAATCCGATCGGCTTGGCAGCATATCTGACGGATCAGGAAATTCCAATGCCCCTGGGATATTCGTACAGCGAGACCACATCACAGTTTGAGAAGAAAGGCATTCCGGGCCGGATCCTTCCGAATGTTGAGCAATATCGATTCGAGAAGATGGTCTTACTTGTCGGACCGAATTGTGCCAGCGCATGCGAGGACGAGGCTTACAGTTTCAGTCAGGTCCCTGGCATGAATGTGGTTGGAATGTACCCAACCAGTGGAACCATGGCTGATGTGGGTGATGGACAGATCTATCTTCCAGATGGCCTCTCAATGCAAATCCCCACCGAACGCATGATCCTTGAAGATGGTAGTCTTTTCCTGCAGGGCTGGGGTGTCCAACCTGATCTACGGGTGCCTGTTACTCTGGAAAACGCAATATCCACCGAGGATGTGGTTTTGAATTATGCAGAAAAGGTTGTTTTGTTGCCATTGGGAGCAGGGATCACTCCCTCAGCGCTGCCTAAATTGGAAACTGAAAACGCCACGGCAGAAAACGCCCTTACTGGTGGAGTTAGTTTTCTTGAGGACAAAGCCCGCGAGTCTTATGAGTCTGCCGATTTTGAGGTACCAGGAACATTTACATATACAGTGAGCCTGTCGAAATCCGAAGATCTGGCATGGGCGTATGGTTGGTGTGCAGCACCTGATAAATTTGATCAAAACTGGGAACATATTACTTTTAAGTTCTTCATGGGAGATAAGAAAGTCCCGGTTGACCAGTTATTTAAGTTTGAGTTTGATCCAGACGCCACGATGAGGTGCCGTTATTTCTACAATATATTATCAGACTGGCAGGGTGGTGAAAATCACTTGAGCATTAAAGCCATTTTCGATAGTGCCATAAATGATGGTTCGGCTGATTACCCAGCTGGAGAATGGATATACGATTACACAGTTTATTTAAAACCATAAAATAATAAAACCAGCCACAAATTGGTTGTCAATAAACATAAAAACATCCTGTTCGAAAGAACAGGATGTTTTTATGACAGACCCCAGGCCGATCTATAAGCCGCATTCTGTCCAGGGTGGAATGGATCCACCCCTGGGCGATCATCTATCTGGATGACACGTTACCGTGCCATTCTGGCAGCCTACCCGGGATTATTAGGAGACGGGAAGCCTCCTGTCATCCGAAGACGATCTCATCCCTGCTTGGCCTTGCTCCCGACGGGGGTTACCTGGCCGCCCATATTACTATAAGCGCCGGTGGTCTCTTGCACCACCTTTTCACCATCACCTGACTCCAGGAGAGACAGGCTGTTTGTTTCTGTGGCCCTTGTCCAGCAGGTTGACTTCTTGCGAAGCTACCCCGCTCCGGTAATTAGCCGGCGTCGTACCCTGTGGAGTGCGGACTTTCCTCGACCTGTAAGTTCAGGCCGCGACCGTCCAACCAGCCTGAGGTAGTTTCATCATACCTGTTCTTTTTTAAACCGTCAACAATGGTTTGAAACTTAGTAATCATGTAAATAATGAGATTTGTCACCCCGCAAAAGTTACCAAACAATTTGGATTTGGAGGGCACTTTGTGCTATATATATATTACATAATTAACCTTGAATAAGAATTAAGGAGATTGGTATGTCAAAGACAATTGATGATCTAAAATCTGCTTTTGCCGGAGAATCACAGGCAAACCGGAAGTACCTTGCATTTGCTGCGAAAGCTGAACAAGATGGCTACCCTCAGGTGGCAAAACTGTTTCGAGCTGTTGCGGCTGCAGAAACCATTCACGCTCATTCTCATTTGCGCGCCCTCGGTGAGATCAAATCCACCGGCGAAAATATTCAGACAGCCATAGATGGGGAGAATTATGAAGTAATCTCCATGTATCCGGAGTTTATGGCAGATGCCCAAAGAGAAGAAATGAAACGCGCATTAACCAGTTTTACCTGGGCTTGGGAAGTGGAAAAATTACATGAGCAACTTTATCGCAAGGCACTCGCGAACCTGGATAAATCAACTGGTGATGTAGATTATTACGTATGCCCGATCTGTGGGATGACCCATGAAGGACCTTTTGAAGGTAAATGCCCGATCTGCAATACTCCCGGGGACCGCTTCCAGCGTATAGATTGATATGACTTTATAAGTAAATTAAAATTGGTATGCTTATTACAAATTGCCCTGCGGCATGTCTGGACAGATTCACTGGTTTCATGTAAACTTATACCTCGTGAAAACGGTAACCTTATTTGGAGGAAGTAGATTTGGCAAACATTAAGTCTCAGATCAAGCGCAATAAACAGAATGAAAAGCGGCGTCTGCGCAACCGCTATGTGCGCGGTGTGACCCGTTCTGTGGTAAAAAATGCCCGTCTCGCCATTGATTCAGGCGAAGTTGAGAACTCACAGACCGCAGTTGTTGCTGCCCTAAGCGCATTGGATAAAGCCGCTCAGAAAGGCATTCTACATAAAAACAATGCTGCCCGTCGTAAATCACGTCTGATGAAACGCCTGGCTGCATTAACGACCAAATAATTCATATTTATTTATTATTTAATCTCCAGAACGGGGATCCCCGATTTTATGGTCGGATCCCCGTTTTTGCGCGTTAGAGAGGAATATACCGATGCCCTGTTTTTAGTATTCATTAAAGTTCAGTTTGGTAGATAATATTTACCTATAAGATAACAATCTACATGAATGATATAATCATTGAACTTTATTAAAACTTTTGAACGTTGAAAACCGGGATATAAGAACCGTTATTTCTAAATTTTGTATTTTCGCATTTTACAAAATATAGAATATTTTTTTTTATCAGCAGGCTTAAAGTATGTTTCTACAAGAACAAGAAAAAATAGAAAAACACATTCATGCATTTTGTTTGGAAAAAGGCATTCCTCTGACAGAATTAAAATGGACTTATATTCCATTCAGCGGGGAATGGGGTATCTCAACTTCATTTTTTCAAACAGCAGCAGATGAAGCCCGTTCTGGGATTAGAAGCGGTTTACCGGTTCCTCAGCGTGCCCAGCAAATTGCCGAACAGGTTTGTTCAGCTCTGGGAGAATTGGATGGGATCAGCCACATCGAAGCTATCAAAGGCTACCTGAATTTGTATTTTTCGACACCAGAATTTACCCGAAGGGTTGTGGACAATGTGCTTGTTCAGGGGCAGGATTTTGGCCGGGGGGCTTCCAAGGGTGAGCGGGTTATGGTTGAATTTGCCCAACCCAACACCCACCACTCTTTTCATATTGGTCACTATCGCAACACGATTTTAGGTGAAGTTCTGTCCCGCCTGGTCGAATTTGCTGGATTTGAAACCATCCGGGCATCTTACCCAGGGGATATTGGTCTAGGTGTCATCACAGTTGTCTGGGCTTACAAACGTTTTTATTTTCGGCAGGAGCCTGACGGAGTTCACGAGCGTGGTCAATGGCTGGGGAAAATTTACACGGATGCAGTTGCTCTCTTGGAGAAAAAAGAGATTGAAACGGAAGCTGAAACTCAGCAGCGTGAGTCTTATGAAGCAGAACGACGCGAGATATACCGTCTGTGGGATACCGGCGATCCGGAAATTCGCCAACTCTGGTTGAAAACCCGTGAGTGGAGCCTGGATGAGTTGCGTGATATCCTGAAAATGTTGGATATCAAGATGGATGTCTGGTTCTTTGAGAGTGAAGTTGACGAACCTTCCAAATTGATCGTTAACGAATTGCTGGAAAAAGGGATAGCCGATGACGAGCGTCCAAACGGTGGTGCCGTAATTGTTAAGATCGATGAAAAATTGGGTTTGAAAAAAGAAAAATTTCGCACAAACGTTCTCCTACGGTCGGATGGAACCACGCTCTATTTGACCAAAGACCTGGCGCTGGCAAAAGTAAAGTTCGAAAAGTATCACGTTGACCGGTCTATCTACGTTGTGGATGTGCGCCAGTCATTGCATCTCCAACAAACCTTCGCCATTTTAAAGCTGTGGGGCTTTCCCCAAGCTGAAAAATGCCACCACCTGGGTTATGGGTTCGTCAGTCTGCCAGAAGGTGCCATGTCCTCCCGGAAGGGGAGGGTCGTTCTTTTCAAAGATGTGTATGATGAGGCAGAAAAACGTGCCCTGGCTGCGATGGGAGAGCGCACTCCGGACATGCCTGGGCAGCAACGCAAAATGATCGCGCGACAAATAGGCTTAGGTGCCCTGGCGTATGCCATGCTTTCAGTGGATAACAATAAAGATATCATCTTTGATATAAATGAAGCCTTGAGTTTCGATGGACATACCGGTCATTATATTCAGAAAGCACATGTCCGCGCCAATAGCATTCTCAAAAAATCTGGCAGCGTACCAACTTCTGCCAGATTTGACCATATCCTCAGCAACCATGAAGTACAATTGATAGATATGATCTCCCGCTTTCCGGCAGTCGTTCAACAGGCTGCTGAAGAATATCGACCTTTGGTAATGGCAACATATGCGTATGAGCTGGCTAACACCTTTCACAGCTTCTATCATGCTGTCCAGGTTCTGCAGGCTGAGACAGAAGCGATCAAGGCTGCCCGCCTGCGGTTGGTGGCGGCTGCCAGGCAAACCATCTCGAATGCGTTGTTGTTATTGGGCATCACAGCCCCAGAAGCGATGTGACGTAGCGCAAGCTGCGACCCTCAACTTTTAAGGAGTAATTTGTATGTCCCCAAAACGTACCATCATAATGGGCGCCGCAGGGCGCGATTTCCACAACTTTAACACCTATTTCCGCGGCAATAAGGATTATGAGGTTGTGGCGTTCACTGCAACACAGATCCCGGATATTGAAGGCCGTACCTACCCTGCACAGCTGGCAGGTGACCTGTACCCGAAGGGTATTCCGATCCATGCCGAAGAGGAAATGCCTCGTTTGATCAAGGACCTGGATGTGGATGAAGTCGTATTTTCATATTCAGATATTCCCCACGAAGTGGTCATGCACAAAGCCTCCCTGGTCAATTCACTTGGTCCGGATTTTCGCCTGATGGGTGAAAAATCAACCCAGATCAAATCCACCAAACCGGTGGTTTCGATCTGCGCTGTACGCACGGGATCAGGAAAAAGCCAGACAACCCGCCGGGTATCTCTTCTATTACGCCAGTTGGGTTACAAAGTGGCTGCCATCCGTCATCCCATGCCATACGGAGACCTGGTCAAGCAGACTGTCCAACGCTACGCCGATTATAGCGATCTGGTCAAGCACGCCTGTACCGTTGAAGAAAGGGAAGAATATGAACCGCATCTCGATAATGGCGTATTGGTCTTCGCAGGCGTGGATTACGAAGCCATCTTGCGCCAGGCTGAAAAGGAAGTTGATATCATCCTTTGGGATGGCGGGAATAACGATTTTTCGTTCTATGTTTCTGACCTGAAGATTGTGGTGGCAGACCCGCACCGTCCCGGTCATGAGAGCAGTTATTACCCTGGTGAGACCAACACGCTCGATGCGGATGTTTTTGTGATCAACAAAGTGGATACCGCCAACGCAGATGATGTCATCTCAGTCCGCGATAACCTGCGTAAATTAAACTCTGATGCAATTATCATCGAAGCAGCTTCACCTTTGTTCGTGGATGACCCTGCTGCCATCAAAGGTAAGCGCGTCCTGGTAATTGAGGATGGTCCCACCCTCACACACGGCGAAATGGCTTATGGAGCTGGTTATGTGGCTGCTCGCCGCTTCGGCGCTACTGAGATCGTTGACCCACGTCCCTTTGCGGTTGGATCGATTGCTGCAACCTACAAGAAGTACCCAAAGACAGGAACGATCCTGCCTGCCATGGGTTATGGTGAAGCCCAGACGCGTGATTTGGAGGCCACCATTGCCAGATCCGATGTGGATATGGTCATCATTGGGACACCCATCGACTTGACCCGGGTTCTCAAGATCAACAAACCTTACCAACGGGTTCGTTATGAATTGCAGGAAATTGGACAGCCGACCCTTGAAGACATCTTAAAAGAAAAATTTGGAATCAAAAAATAAGAGGAATTGAGAGGTCGGGAACAGCACAACCGTTCCCGACCTTTTATTGTGTGTAAATGTTCATAGACAAAGCAGAAATATATGTTTGTTCAGGTAAGGGAGGCAATGGTGCCGTCCATTTTCGCCGTGAAAAATATGTGCCACGCGGTGGCCCGGATGGAGGTGATGGTGGTCGGGGCGGGAATATCATCCTGGAGGTGCGGTCCACTCTGAATACCCTGTACAGTTTTCGGCATACCACCCGTTATGTTGCCAACGATGGCAAAGCAGGCGCCAAGCAGAAAATGTACGGGCGAGGTGCGGAAGATCTGATCGTACATGTGCCCCCGGGTACGGTCGTTATCGAGAAGGACACTGGCGAGATCCTCGGAGATCTGAAGGAACCTGGACAGCAGTTGGTTGTTTGCAAGGGTGGGCGAGGTGGGCGCGGAAACGTCCATTTTAAGAGCTCCACCAATCAGGCTCCGCGAGCTGCAGAGAAAGGGGAACCGGGTGAAGAGAAAACCCTCAACCTGGAACTTAAATTGATCGCCGATATTGGCATTGTCGGGGTCCCCAACGCCGGGAAGTCCACATTGCTGGCAGCCTTGACCAATGCCACTCCAAAGATCGCTCCCTACCCCTTCACCACCCTGGAACCAAATCTGGGTGTGGCCGCAGTGGATGAAGATTCCCACGTTGTACTGGCAGATATTCCTGGATTGGTCGAAGGTGCATCGCAGGGCATTGGCCTCGGGTATGATTTCCTGCGTCATGTTCAACGAACGCGTGTCTTGATTCATTTGCTGGATGGGCTTTCTGAAGATCCGCTCGCTGATTACAACCAGATCAATGCCGAGCTGTCCATTTTTGACCCGGAGCTTGGGGACAAACCTCAGGTGGTGGCGATCAACAAATTGGATCAGCCCGAAGTGCAGGAACGCTGGCCTATGATCCAGAAGCAATTTCAAAAGCTGGGTGTGGAAATCAAGGCGATCTCAGCCCTGGCTCGTACAGATTTACTAAAATTGCTCCTGGCAGCAGTCCAAAAATTGAGCGAAGCGCCTGTTCCGCAGGAAATCGCTCCTCTACGTGTTTATCGCAAGCCCGAAGATCCACGTGACTTCAAGATCATACGTGAAATGGACGGAAGCTGGAGGGTGATCGGGGCTGGCATTGAACGTGCTTCAGCCATGACCTATTGGGAACATGATGGCGCAGTGAGGCGCTTCCAGAAGATAATGGAATCATTGGGGGTCGACGAAGCCTTGCTGAAAGCCGGTGCCCAGGATGGGGACACTGTTCATATCGGCGATTTTGAGTTGGAATATCAGGATTAAGACAGCTTCAACCAGGCAGGGTTATGATGTCGATCCGCGATAAGATTCAACCATTAAGTCGCAGGAGATTTCTAAAACTCCTTATGGCTGCCTTTGGGACCTTGTTGGTCACGCCTTTTCTTAAAGCTTGCCAGTTTTTTGAGATAGTTCAACTTCAACAAAAACCTGAATTGACGAACACACCCGTTCCTTCGAAAACAACCTTGGCTACACTTGGATCTGTTGAAAAAACCAGTACCCCCGCCACGATCAGGGAAGCGGGATTCACAACGCTCGCTTTTGTAAAAACAACCGACCGTGAGGCAGGCACACGCCAGGCTCTCGAAATATTGGGGATTAATCCGATCCAGGGCAAATCTGTGCTGTTAAAACCGAATTTTAACAGTGTGTATCCAGCTCCCGCCTCATCTCACCCACTTACCATTGGATCGATCGTAACCAGCCTCCAACGCTTAGGCGCAACCCGGATAACCATTGCTGATAGAAGCGGTATGAGTCACTCGCGTGATGTCATGCAAAAATTGGGGATCTTCGATCTTGCCAGGCAGTTGGTTTTTGATACACTTTCATTCGAAGACCTGGTAAACGAGTCCGATTGGGAGATGATCTCTCCGCCAGGAAGTCACTGGCAGAATGGTTTTCCCTTTGCCCGTCCGGTCCTGGATGCCGATGCTGTGGTGCAAACTTGCTGCCTGAAACCTCACCGTTTTGGTGGGGATTTTACCCTCTCGCTAAAGAATACAATTGGCATGGTCGGCAAGTACTACGGTGCAGGCGGTTATAACTATATGACAGAACTTCACAATTCCCAATACCAGAGGATGATGATCGCCGAAGTCAACCAGGCTTATTCCCCCGCGCTGATCCTGCTGGATGGAGTCGAAGCATTCATAGATCAGGGACCGGATATTGGTACAAAGGTTTCCGGGGAACTTATCCTGGCTGGTACAGACCGTATCGCCATCGATTCCTTTGGCCTGGCTGCTTTACGTTTGTTAGGTCTGAGCGGGGATGCCGCGCGTGGCAGCATTTTTGGTCAGGAGCAGATCGCCCGCGCCGTACAGCTCGAACTTGGAGTCGCTTCTGTAGATAAGATCCAGATCATTACCAATGATTCGTCCAGTCAGGCATATGCCAAGCGCATAATGGAAGTTTTGATCAGGGAAAGTTGACAGTAGAGGCGCAAGGTATGCGACTGTTCACTTGGTGCAAAAAATAAAATTAAATGAAATTGGATAATATGACCGAAACAAATTCGATCGCCGATGAAAGATTGGATAAAAGCGAATTTCAAAGCGAGCAGGTCTTCACCATCGCCAGCGGACATTTCATTCACGACGTCTATTCTGCCTTTCTGGCGCCATTATTACCGTTGATCATAGAGAAAATGTCACTCACCCTTACTGCGGCTGGTTCGTTGAGTGCTTTTATGCAACTACCAGCTATCCTCACTCCCCTCATTGGTCATCTTTCGGATAAATATAACCTGCGATACCTGGTCATCTTTGCTCCTGGGTTGGCTGCAACAATGATGAGTTCAATCGGATTTGCTCCAAATTACTGGTTTCTCGTCATCCTCCTGACTCTGGCAGGGTTCGCCTCGGCATTTTTTCACGCACCTGCCCCCGCCATGGTCGCTCAAATTTCAGGTAAGCGCGTCGGAAAAGGGATGAGCTGGTTCATGGCGGGTGGTGAACTTGCCCGCACGATTGGTCCGATCGTTGCAGTTTGGGCTGTATCTACCTGGGCATTGGAAGGAATGTTTCGTGTGGTCGTGGTTGGTTGGGTCTCTTCAGCCTTATTGTTCTGGCGTTTGAGCTCCATCCCCATCACTGGACGCAGGAACGGCAGCCTTCAAATCATTCTTCCCAAATTGCGCACATTCTTCCTGCCATTGTTCATCATCACTTTTTTCCGGATGTTCATGGTGGTCTGTATGACCTCCTATTTACCCACTTATATGAACTTGAACGGTGCAACATTGGTACTGGCTGGGGGCTCTCTTTCGATCCTGGAACTTGCTGGTATTGCAGGGGCTCTCTCAGGTGGTACCCTCAGCGATAAATTGGGGCGTAAACCGCTCTTGTTGGGAATTACCATCCTGTCGCCTCTCCTGATGATTGCATTTTTGAATGTAAACGGATGGTTGCTGGTGCCGGTTCTGTTATCTTTCGGGTTTGTCAGCATCTCGGCTGGTCCTGTCTTGCTGGCTCTCATCCAGGACAATTTTCCGGAGAATCGTGCTGTAAGCAATGGGCTTTATATATCCATCAATTTTCTGCTGAATTCACTGGTAGTCATTCTGGTGGGCATGGCAGGGGATGCATTTGGTCTGCAAACTGCATTTTGGTGGTGTGCAATTATTTCTCTGTTCAGTCTGATTGGAATATTTTTGTTGCCAGTAGAAACCACATAACAAAAAGGTTAAACCATCTTTTTTAATAGTGAATTGAGTTTGTCCACTCCTCCCTGGATGCTGGTTCCCAAAAATACACCGGGGATTTTTTCCACCAGGGATGGATCATCGTTAAATGCTTTTCCACCAAAAGTAATTAACGGTCTGCCATTGTTCTGATGGATCCATTTAGACCAATCCATTATTTCCATTGCAGTTTCCAAGCGCATTGCTACCAGCACGACAGCCAGGGGAATCGTTTTTTGTACAAAGGAATTCAACCCGTTAAGGGGAACATTTTGCCCAAGATAGATGAGTGGCCAGCCCTGGCGGGCTAGCAATACACTTAAAATCATGAGACTGCCTTCATGCCACTCTCCCGGTGCACAGGCCAGCAAGATTGGAGCATTGGAAGTAGGTCGAGGCCCAGTGTTCATCCACATCAATAAGAGATGACGAAGGTAATTGGTGGCGAAGTGTTCTTCATTAATATCGATTTTGTCATCTGCCCAATTCTCACCAATTTCATTTAATACTGGTCCGATCAACTGCAAAGTGAGCTCTTCAGGTGAATAAACTGCCAGAAGTTCGCCTAGAATTTGGTCGGCTCTTTGGATATCTTGTTTTAAGATCGCACTGATGAAATTTGTAGAGTCGATCCTGGATGAAAGGTGACTTTTCAAATTTAATACATCCGGTTGAACGTTTCTTTGAGCAGTTTCTACAGAAAATTCATTTTGGACAAGTTTTATGGCATGACGGGTCTGCATACCCTTATCTATTTTATTTTTTATAAACATTAATTGCTGAATGACCAATTGTGAATAAAGACGGTGCCCGCCTGGGGTACGTATTGAAATTGGGAAACCATATCTTCGTTCCCAGGCATGTAATGTTGCCACAGTTATTCCTGTGACCCGCGTTACCGCACCGATATTGAAAATTGGCTCATCAGAATCTGATCGGTTAAATATTTCCATTTATCATTTCCTTATTCCGGTAATAAAAATATTATTTCGTTGAGCATCTGAAAGAGGATTTCGGTTACAAGGATGCTGTACTAATAATTTAAAATTATTTATTTACTTTCTTCTCCATAATACCTAATGCAAAGCAATTTGTCAATATAAAATTGACAAAACCTTGACATATATGCAGATATTTGTATAATCTGGATACATAATAGTGTAATCAGGAGTTGCTGTATGATCCATGCTAAGAATAATAGTTTGTTGGAATCCCCAAAAACTGCCCAAATAGCCTTATGGGGTGGGATCGCTTTTAGCGTCGCTTTTACTGTTTTGATCTGGTGGGGAGGGAGATTCCTTGCGAGCGTACCGCATCTGCCCGATACGGGAGCTTCCTGGTATTACTGGAAATTGCCACAAGCCACCATTTGGACACGATTAACGTCATGGGGTTTTTATGCCCTGCATCAGATCTCGTTTTGGACCTTGATCTATATTGCCCAGACCCGGGTAAAAAAATATACAAGTGGTATTCACCCGATCAACTTGATGGCATTGGGAATGAATGCATTCTTTATCCTGCTGCATTTTGTTCAGACGCAGCTCTGGTACGATGGAATTGCTCAGGACGTTTCAATTTGGAGTTCCCAGGCCTCGGTTGTCCTTTTGCTTGTAGCGGTTTTACTGATGGAAAACAAGACCCGAGGTCTCTTCTTTGGAAAGATAATACCTTTTAACAAGCGTATTACCGCATTTGCCAGAAAGTATCATGGCTATCTATTTGCTTGGGCAACGGTTTACACATTTTGGTATCACCCCATGGAAAATACCTTAGGTCACCTGGCAGGTTTTTTCTACATGTTCCTGTTGCTCCTGCAAGGAAGCATGTTCTTTACTAGAGTTCATCTGAATAAATGGTGGAAACTAACACAGGAAGTCAGTGTAGGTATTCATGGCACATTGGTTGCAATATTTCAGGGGGCAGGTTTGTGGCCGATGTTTGCATTTGGATTTGCTGGAATTTTCATCATAACCCAGTTGCATGGGTTGGGATGGTCCAAAAGGCTTAGAGGATTAATTTTTATCTTGTATTTGGCAGCGGCCTTGTTCGTTTATTCCAACCGTGGTTGGATCCAGTTGAATGAAATTATACGAATTCCTTTAATTGAATATCTGGCTGTTTTTCTCATGGCTGGATTGACCTCCCTGGGTTTGTGGGTGGCAGACCGGACCAAAAAGAATCAATTCCTGCCAGACAATGTGAATAATAATTAAACCCAGGATCTTAATTGAGAATTGAAATTTGATGAAATTGATTGGATGCGAAGGTGTTAAAAGTGGAAAAGAAGAAAGGAATTCTGAATGGCAAAGTGGCGGTCATTACCGGTGCCAGCCAGGGATTGGGTGAAAAAATTGCGAGACTTTTTGCTTCAGAAGCAGCGATTGTCATCCTTGCTGCCAGAAATTTACTAGCTGTAGAAAAAATAGCCAGTGAATTAAGTAGCATGAGTTTTTCCGCTTGCGGGTGTAAGTGTGATGTACAGGATCCAAAACAGGTGGAATCCTTGGCCCGTTTCGCCATTCAGAAATATGGAAGAATTGATATCTGGGTGAATAATGCCGGGATATCCGGACCCTATGGGCGTACCTTTGACTTACCAGTTGAGAAATTTATGGCAGTGCTTCAAACGAATGTTGTCGGTATCTATAACGGATCAAAAACAGCTTTACGCCATTTTGTACCCAGGTGTAGTGGAAAGTTGATCAATATTCTTGGGCGGGGTGATGATAGCCCGGTATCAATGCAAAATGCCTATGCTTCTTCCAAGATCTGGATTAAAAGTTTCACGCTGGCACTTGCAAAAGAATATAAGGATTCAAGAGTAGGTATTTTTGCATACAACCCCGGTCTAATGGATACAGATTTCTTGCGAATGGTTGAAGTAATTGAAGGATCGGAAGACCGATTAAAAGTAATGCCATTTCTGATCAAAAATCTTGCTTCTTCACCGACTCATGCAGCCCAAAAAGCACTCTGGCTGGCATCCTCTGCCACTGATGGTAAAACTGGCCTATATGTTCGGAATAGGTCCCGCCTGGGTATGTTGCTTGGACTTGTCAAGAAATTGTCATCCCGTTCGAAGGAACCGATTGAATTGAAGATCAAAACGATCCCTTCAGCCTTTGAGCCATTGGAATATAAATAATAAGGGAAAATCATGGAAAATAAACGCCTGGTGTCGATTTTTATCGTTGTTTTTGTAGACCTGTTGGGCTTCAGCCTGATCCTGCCATTATTGCCCTATTATGCCGAGGCTTATGGAGCCTCTGCAACCTTGGTGGGTTTCCTGGTGGCGTCCTATGCTGCTGCTTCTCTATTTGGTGCCCCTATTTTGGGGCGTTTATCTGACAAATATGGCCGTCGCCCAATTCTCCTGATCAGCGTGGTCGGTACCATGTTGGGATTTTTGTTGCTCGGATTCGCAGGTCCCATTGGCAGCGGGTTTGCGACCGTGTTCTCCCTGCCTTCAGCAAACATAGCCGTTCTGGCGATCCTATTCTTTAGCCGTATACTGGATGGGGTGACCGGAGGTAATATCTCGGTTGCCCAGGCATATATCAGCGATGTAACGGATGCAAAGAACCGGGCCAAGGGATTGGGATTGATCGGAGCAGCCTTCGGGCTCGGGTTTATCATCGGTCCTGCTGTAGGTGGCTTTTTAAGCACCTGGGGGTATAGCACTCCAGCTTTTGTTGCTGCGGGTCTGGCTTTCCTGAATATCATATCCATCTATTTCTGGTTGCCTGAATCACTGACAAAAGATCGCCAGCAAAAAGGCATTATTTCAAGAAAGCCCGGTTTTACGTTGGATGCATTGGCCAAAGCCCTCAAACGACCAGTTGTTGGACCTTTGCTCATCGTCCGCTTTTTCTTTGGAATGGCTTTTGCAACTTTTCAAACTATTTTCGCCTTATTTGCACAATACAAATTAAACTTGACTCCCCAGGTGGTAGGGTATATCCTGGCTTATGTGGGTGTTCTCTCCGTTCTTGTGCAGGGAGTTGGTATTGGGATTCTGACGAGAAAGTTCACCGAAAACCAGTTGGTAATTACTGGTTTATGGTTGATGTTGGTGGGCTTGATCGGCTGGGCATTTACACCGAATCTGGGTGTATTATTGATCGTGATGTTGCCGTTGGCTTTAGCAGGTGGTGTTCTTAATACTGTGATCAACAGTTCCATCAGCAAAGCTGTCGCTGTGGATGAGATAGGAGGTATGCTGGGAATTTCCGCCTCTTTGGAAAGTGCTACCAGGGTCATCTCGCCTACCATCGGGGGCTATTTGCTCCAGCAATTCGGTGCCTGGGCTCCGGGAGTTTTCAGTGCATTGATCATGAGTTATGCTCTATGGGTGGCATACCAGCGCATTCTCAAATTAAATCCAAAACCAGTTGAATTTTCACAAGGAGAGGGTAATGCATAAACCTTACAAAGTTATCCTGTTTATATTTGGACTGATCGCAGTTATAGGGATCAGCTTTACGGTGTGGGGATTAACACCTTCCAAATCCATGTCCGAAGCGCAAAATTCAGTACGATCAGACGATAAGGTTCTTGTCCATGCAGGAGATTGGTTGGTGTTCACTCCGCTAGAAGAGCAGCCGGAGACTGGTTTCATCATTTATCCAGGAGGGCATGTTGATTATCGTGCCTATGCACCTGCTGCAAAAGTTATTTCAGCCAATGGGTACCTGGTTGTGATCGTTCCCATGCCGCTAAGTCTGGCAGTTTTGAATTCTGATGCTGCCTTGAATGTGATAGCTGACTACCCGGAGATAAAACACTGGGCAATTGGTGGTCATTCACTGGGGGGAGCCATGGCTGCCCATTTTGTTATCCAGAATCCGGGTTTGGTGGATGGACTCATCTTGTGGGCATCTTATTCAGCTTCCAACGAAGATCTTACTAATTCAGGGATCAAAGTGTTATCTATATCCTGTAGTCTGGATGGCCTGTCCACTCCCGAAAAAATTGAGGATTCGCGCTCTCGACTTCCAGTGGATACAACCTGGGTCAAGATTGCGGGTGGGAATCATGCCCAGTTTGGATGGTATGGTGAACAGTCGGGTGATAATCCACCCGAAATTTCCCGAAAGGTCCAGCAGCAGAAAATTGTGACAGCAACATTGGAGTTCCTTGCAACTCTTCGTTGATTAGATTGTCTAATCTATCCCTTTCTAAGAATTCAGGCAAATTCGTCAAAAAGGTGGTTGTTATGCATAATTTGGAACAATTCTCCAGAAGAAAATACTTAAACCTTGAGACTTTTCGCAGAAGTGGGGTAGGAGTGAAAACACCCGTCTGGTTTGTGCAGCTCGGTGAAACACTATATGTTATAACATTTAGCAATTCTGGAAAAGTAAAAAGGATTAAGAATGATCAGCAGGTCCGAATTGTCCCAAGTAAAGTGGATGGAAAACCCGTTGGTTCTTGGGTTCCTGCCATTTGTAATCTTGTCAATGATGAAGCCCTTCTAGGAAGGGTGGACCAAATGTATGATATGAAATATGGCGTGCTTAAAAAAATATTTTTCCGTTCCAAAAAGGACAAGCCTGAAGATTATTCCATTTTGGAATTAAAGTTGATATAAAAATCACAACCGATAAATTGGAAGATGGAAATGACACAAATTGCTCTTAACACCCTTGCACCTGAGTTTGAGCTGCCTGATCTTTATGAAAAAAAAGCCCGCCTTTCAGACCAATTTGGAAAATCGAATGTCCTGTTGGTGTTCAACCGCGGCTTTATTTGACCGTTCTGCTGTGCGCACTTGGCGCAGTTGCGCCGGGACCAGGCTGAATTTGAACGAAGGGAAACGACCATCATTGTGGTAGGTCCCGAAGATGCAAATAATTTTCGGAAATATTGGCAGGAACATGATCTCCAGTTTATAGGTATACCAGACCCGAAGCATAGCGTATTGAAATTATATGGTCAGCAGATAAAAATATTCAAATTTGGTCGCATGCCAGCCCAGGTCCTTGTGGACAAAATGGGAATGGCGCGTTTCGTCCATTATGGGCTTTCAATGAGTGATATACCCGATAATGCTGGCTTATTTGTTTTGATAGACCTAATAAATGCGGAAAATCAACGCAATCTCCATATCTAATTAAACAAAACTTACCATCAAGGTCCATAAAAATCTTTGAATGGGTTTATTTTGCTTGTCAACTTAATTGGTAGGATGATAATACCGGAAATTCTTTGCGTTCAAATTGAAAGCAAGGACGGAAATTAAGTCTTATTTCTTAAAGTGAAACCATCATTCTTATACAATTGATGAATAAAAAAGATGGATTTTCAAGTTCAATTCATAGGTGTTTTGCGAATCCTCAATTATCCAGAAGGGTGATTCTAAAAGGACTTTTGTCTGCATTATTATGTCTGGTGTTGGGAATTTCGGTAGGAGCATGACCCTCTTTTCAATTTATTAAAACCAGTTCCAGAATATAAAAAGTCAGGTTGCTGAGCTGGAATCAAAACTTAAAACTCCTTAAAGCGATATCATTTTGCGTGTAGGTGAAATAATTATCGGAGAATATCTTAGGGAACCTTTGTATCAGCCTAAGCCTGGTGATAAAGTGGAAATAGAAGTCATAAGAGATTGAGAGCACAAAAACCTTTTTGTTATTCTTAATTGATTGAGCTAATTAAATATGATATGACAAGAAGGACAGGCACAATCGTACCCGTCCTTCTTCTTTGTTCCTGCGCCCACGGTTTTGGCCAGAAAAATTATTCAGAATAAAACTTACCCCTTCGGTATTCCCTGGCTATTTGCGATTCCTTAGAAATGCTGGAATATCCAGATCATCTGTATTGAATGTTTGAGGTCTGAACTCAGCATTGCTATTTGCATTTGCTGTAACACTAACGTTGTTTATGCCATCAAAATGTTCATCCAGGGTGTTTCCAGCAGAACGGGTGGCTGAAGTTGAAATGCGGCGGGGCATGGCTGAGCGCTCAAATCCGGTGGCAATAACAGTAATCCGGATGTCATCGCCCATATCAGGATCAACCACTGCGCCGAATATCATATTAACATCCGGATGTGAGGTTTCCCGGATGAGGGCAGCTGCTTGATTGACTTCATACAGGGTCAGGCTGGGACCACCGGTCACATTAAAGAGTACGCCTCGCGCTCCATCTATGGTGATATCCAACAATTTACTGGATATGGCCTGCTCGGCTGCAGCGCGTGCACGATCTTCACCTGAAGCCTTACCGACAGCCATCAAAGCTGCTCCGCCTTCAGACATTATGGTGCGCACATCTGCAAAGTCAAGATTGATCAGTCCGGGAACAGTGATCAGTTCTGAGATTCCCTGGATGCCCTGGCGAAGCACATCATCAGCCATTTTGAAAGAGTCCTGCAGACTGGCTCGTTTATCCACAATTTGAAGCAAGCGGTCATTGGGAATCACGATCAGGGTGTCGGCATGTTCCTTTAATTTTGCCATGCCTTCTTCCGCTGAACTCATCCGTTTGCCACCTTCGAAGGTGAACGGGCGGGTGACAACACCAATCGTTAATGCGCCTATATCCCGGGCAACTTGAGCCACGATCGGAGCCGCGCCGGTTCCTGTACCACCTCCCAGACCAGCTGTGATAAAGACCATGTCTGAGCCTTTCAGGACATTATATAGATCTTCGGCTGATTCTTCTGCTGATTTTCGACCCACTTCGGGGTTTCCCCCTGCACCGAGTCCACGGGTTAATTTATCACCTATGCGGACACGTGTTTGCGCTTTGGATAGCAGCAGAGCCTGGGCATCCGTGTTCACGGCGATGAACTCAACACCTTGGATGCCTTCTTCGATCATCCGATTGACGGCATTGGTGCCGCCTCCACCCACTCCTATGACCTTGATCCGTGCAAATGTTTCACTTTGACTATTCTTCGCGTCCATGTTGTACCTCCAATACATTATCGAAAACGGTTTTCTACGTTTATTTTTTTATCTTTATTGTACATAACAAGCTTCAAATCGCTAACCATAATTGTGCTTATACTTTCATACCCTATTTTTAGGGTAATAATCTTTTGAACCAGTCTTTGAGCTTGACGAGATCAATGCTGTTATCTCCTTTCCGAAGTTGGAAAAGTGGTCGGCGGCGCACGGGAGGCAGCATTTCTTCTTGAAGGTCTGCTGCCCAATATAATAGCCCAACACTTGTTGAATAAGCTGGCGAGGATAGACTATCCACCAAGCCCAGGAGATTTTCAGGCTTGGCTAACCGGACAGGCATTCCAAGAAGATTGGAAGCCAGTTGGCGGATCCCTGGTAACATGCTTGTACCACCTGTTAATACCATACCGGCTGGCAAAAGGCCATCATAACCGGATCGTTTGATCTCCTGGAGTGCTAGATTGAAAATTTCTTCGATCCGGGCTTCAATAATATGCGCCATATCTTTTCGGCTTATCTCTAAGGGCTTTTCCTCACCAAAAGGTTGTATGGAAAAATGTTCTTCAATCCCTACTTCTGAACGGATTGCATAGCCATAATCCATTTTGGCTTTCTCTGCTTGAGCCAAAGGAAGGCGCAGACCATGTGCGATATCAGAAGTGATATGATTGCCGCCAAGCGCTAAAACCATTGTGTGCCATACATTTCCATCCACATACAAGGCCAGGTCTGTTGTACCCCCCCCTATGTCACACACTGCTACACCCATCTGGCGGTCATTTTCAGTCAACACAACATCTGCAGAAGCCAGTGGATTGAGCACAAATTGCAGAACATCCACCCCTGCAGAAGCTACACACTGGCGCAAATTATCGACTGTTGCAGCAGATGCCGTAATGATATGAGCTTCCACTTCAAGACGATAGCCATGCATGCCGATGGGCATCCTTATCCCGTCCTGCCCATCCAATACAAAACCACGTTGAATGATATGGATGATCTCGCGGTTGTGGGGGATGGCGACAGCTCGGGCAGCATCTAAAGCCCTTACAATGTCATATTCATCAACCGTATCGCCGGAGACAGCCACTACACCACGACTGTTAATGGATGCTACATGAGCTCCTGCCAGGCTGACCAGGGCTGAAGTTATCTCTACTCCGGATGTTTGTTCTGCTTTTTCAACCGATCGGGTTATAGCCTGTGTGGCAGCAGTGATATCTGTGATGACACCTTTTCGGATGCCATTCGAAGGTACGATTCCGACACCAAGGATACGGATGGTTCCTTCTTCTTCCACCCGCCCCACCAGTGTACAGATCTTGGTAGTTCCAACGTCAATTCCAACAATAATATCGTCCATGGTTATTGTGTCCGGTAGAATGGGGCTTCCAGATATTCCACACTGATCATTGTGGGCTGGATACCTTCTAGAGTAAGTTTGTCGATTATTGCCTGATAGATCAATAATTTTTCAGATATGTTTTCGGTATTTTCTCCGAAATACACTTTCCAATTGCGCGGGTCACTCCAACCAAGGCCATAACCCGGGTCATAGGAGATGACTGCACCTTGCGGAGCTAATGCGATCAGTTCAGAAATTGCTTTGATCATGGAAGGATCAATAAATGCTCTTTGTTCCATGGGTACACGAGGTGTGGTTGGATCGGTTGAATCAGCTAATAAAGTAGGTTCACCCTGGCTAATAGGAGGGTCACCGTATGCGTTGATCGTGACCGGGTTTTCAATTTCTCCGCGTTTTGGGAATTTGTAACCCTGGGCGTCAACCCATTCAGCAGTGCCATCCTGGCGTTGCCAGACTAGAATTGGAGTCCGCTCTGTTATGTGCACAATTACCTTGCTTGGTAATGTAACTTTCACAGAAATTGTTTCAATATCAGGGAAACGGATCACAAGTTCGTTCTTTATCAAATCTGGCATAGCCGAAAAAATAGGTTCGCCGATATATGGAAGGAATGAGTTGATATCAGCTTCTGTTATTCGTAAATTTCCGGTTAGCTGAGCACCAGCAACTTTAAAAGTTGATGAATTCCATAGGGTTGCCAGGGTGAAAACCATGATACCGATCAAAATGGCAGATGCGAGGCGCGGACCAAGAGCTGGGAGAGTGATCCCGGGAGTTTGTATGCTTGCCCGGGAAGTATTGAAAGCAATATCATAATGCCGTCGGTCTGTTTTATAGCTCTGAGAACGGGATAGGGTTGACCTGCCACTAATTTTGGTATTGGTACTTGTCTGGGATTGAATGGTTGCTGGTCGGTAATCCCTTTTAATCTTTTGAGGAGTGGCTTGAGAAGCATTCTGTGTCCGTCTCCTTCTCACCGTCTCAGAACGTGTTGCTGCCTGGTTTGTGGTCATGAAATACTCCTGAAACTCCGTTCAGTGTGGTCGCGTTCGTTTTTTCGTTCGAATGCCAGGTCGATCAATGTATCCACCAGTGCATTGAAAGGAAGATCAGATGCCTGCCAAAGTTTTGGATACATGCTGATGCTTGTAAAACCGGGTAACGAATTGAGTTCATTTAGATAAAATCTGCCATTATCCTTGTCAAGGAAGAAATCTACACGTGCCATACCAGAACAATCGATCGCTTTGAAAGCCTTAACGGCAATTGACCTGATCTGGTCTGATAAAATAGATGGGATCGCTGCTGGAATACATAATCCGGCAGAACCGTCGATATATTTTGATTCATACGAATAAAAATCCCTGTTGGGTAATACTTCACCTGCAACTGATGCTCTTGGATCATCATTTCCGAGGACACTTATCTCAATCTCACGCGCATTAACCCCGCGCTCGATCAGGATACGCCGGTCAAATTTAGCAGCTTCCAGTAATCCTTCTCCCAGGTCAGATCGGTGGGTACATTTGCTTATTCCAACGGAAGAACCTAGGTTGGCTGGTTTGACGAAAACAGGGTAAGAAAATTTTGCCTCGACCTGTGTAATAACTCTATCGATATTCTTCTCAATTTCCTTGCGCAAAATAAGAATCGATTCGACAACAGGAATATCATTGGCTCGCATAACATCTTTGAAAACACCTTTATCCATACCAACTGAAGACCCTAAGACACCGCCGCCAACATAAGCCAGATCAGCCAATTCCAACAGCCCTTGCAAAGTGCCGTCCTCTCCAAATGTTCCATGTAAGACAGGGAAGACAACATCCAAGGGAGTTAGCAATTCAAGGATCCTGGAATTAATTCGATATAATCCGGCCATGCCAGGATCAGGAAGAATCGTAACCTCCTCAAGATTTTTGACATTCCCGGAACTCAAATCATCCAATACATTTGAACCGCAATACCACGTACCTGAATGGCTGATCCCCACTGGAAAAATATCATATTTTTCCCTGTCCAGTACAGAAAGTACTGACCTCGCAGATGCAAGTGATACTTCGTGTTCACCGGATCGACCACCAAATAGAACTGCAATACGTTTTTTTACCGAAGAATTGTTCATTTTCCCTACCACTCACCTACCAATTCAATTTCCAACTCAAGCTTTATACCCGTTTTTCTGGCTACTTCCTGTTGGGCGATCTCGATCAATTCTTTTACATTGCTAGCGCACGATAAGCCGTGATTTACAATGAAATTGGCATGCACTTTGCTGATCTCTGCGTTGCCTATCCGTTTTCCTTTCAACCCTGCGCTTTCGATCAAACGTCCGGCAAAATCTCCCGGAGGATTTTTGAATACAGAACCCATGCTTGCCCCTGGTGGTTGTGTGTTTCGCCGGGTTGTGGAATTTCGATCCATAATTTCACTTACATTCTTGGTTGAACTTAATTGAACTGAAAGCTCAGCAGCTAGAATGACAACCTGCTGACGTTCCCGCTTGAGAATACTGGACCGATAGGAATAATCCATTTTTTCAACAGGCCATGTCAAATGTCCAATTTCAGGTTTGATAAGATCAACAGTGACCAGGTTGCCAGCCATATCACCGTTGAAAGCTCCTGCATTCCCATAGATTGCTCCACCCAGGCTTCCCGGAACAGTGGCTGCCCACTCCAACCCTCCCAAACCCCAAATTGCGGCTTTCTGGGCCAGATCATTCATACTGGTGCCAGACTCAACCCGTAGAAGGGGATCATTTAAATTCTTTTCATATTCAACTGAACGTGCCCGATTGATGACCAATAGTTCTCTAATTCCTTTATCGCTGACCAGGATATTGGAACCGCCACCGATTATGATGAATGGAATCTCTTTCTCCCACATCCGCATGGAAACCTCACCAAGCTCATCCGCAGACCGTACGATCAAGGCTGCATCTGCAGGACCTCCAAGGCGAGATGATGTATAAGCAGACAGAAGGCTGTTTTCATGCAGTCGGCTGCCGTATATCTCTCGAAGGTAAGCTAGGGATTCTGATTTCATTATTCTCTTTCCATCAGGATAAGGATTTTCTCTCCAAAATGAATAATTACGTATTATTCTTTTTTAAATGTGTGATCAATTTGGTGACAGCGGTTTCCATTTCAAAACCAGGAAGTTTGATCTCTGGCCCAACTTGACGGTGGCTGAAATTACCAGGATTGGGTGATGGAACCTCTCCCGAATCCATTTTGAGCAATGGGAATGAAACTACATTGGCTTCATAAATAACTTTTTTCTCAGACATGGTTTGCCTCTTTTTTTTGAAAATGTTGCAAAACCCGCTCACTGATCTGGTCAGCATCTCCAGCTGAGAGTACCAGGAGTACATCTCCAATATTCAAATGGTCTATAAGGTAATTACTTACATCTGTCAATTCCGGAATAAATTGAACTTCCACTTCTCTCATGGACCGGACAACCTGGGCAGAAGAGAAATCTTGTTTAGGTTCCCGGGATGGAAAGATCTCGGTAATGATCACCTGGTCTGCATCAAAAAAAGATCGACTGAATTCTTCGATCAATAAACGTGTTCTTGAATAGGTATGTGGTTGCCATACAACCCATAAATTTCGACCTGGATATCTGGATCTGGCTGCTGCCAATGTTGCCTGTATCTCAGTGGGGTGGTGGGCGTAATCATTAATGATGGTGATCCCTTCAGGTTCACCCAGGATTTCGAATCTTCGTCCGGCACCCTGAAAATCTCCTAGCGCTCGGGCGGCTTTTTCAAGTGATAATTGCAACAAGGAGATTACTGTCAAAACAGCTAAACTATTAAGTACATTATGTAAACCTGGTACTCCCAGGTGGATTTTGTAGGTCTCTTTGTTTACAATCGCATCAAACCTGTAACCGCTGTTCGGAATGCTGGATAGATTGCATCCTCTGGCAAACAATTCGCTACCATTTTCTTGATCAGAGGTATTCTCGATGCCATATGTAACTGTATTGATTAGTTTCTCGCGTGCATGGGTGATCAGATCGGATGTTCCCTTATCCTGACTGCAGGCAATTAGAGTGCCGTTGTTTGGAAGTAGATCTACAAACTTCTCAAATGCTGAGGAAAAACTCTCTGGAGTTGGATAGCAATCCGGATGATCGTGCTCAACATTTGTAACGATCTCGAGCATTGGTTTCAAGCCCAGGAACATGCGGTCATATTCATCGGCTTCGATCACGAAATGCGCTCCCTTTCCGTAGTGAGCGTTCGTTCCGATATTTTTAATTACTCCACCCACAATAAAAGTTGGATCTTGATAAAGGGCACTCAACACCCAGACCAGCATGGCGGTGGTGGTGGTTTTTCCGTGAGAACCGGCAACCGCGATCCCATATTTCCCATCCATCAATCGTCCAAGGAAATCAGCACGCTTGAGAACCGGAATTCCTGTCTCCAGGGCAGCAATGACTTCTGGGTTATCGTTTGGGATCGCAGAGGATCGAACCACTAATTTGGCTCCTGTAATGTTTTCCGGACGGTGACCGATCATGATCTCTGCACCTAATAAATGCAAGTCGGCTAGGAAGGAGCTATCGGCGCGGTCAGATCCGCTCACCGAATACCCCATTTCCAGAAGGAGCCGGGCTATGGCTGAAAGTCCACTTCCGCCGATGCCGATCAAGTGAATATGTTCCTTCATCAAATAAATACCACCAGAACGAAAACGAATGCCAGAACGACGGCAAAATAAATGGCAGGTACACCCAGTAATTGCGGGGGAAGGAATGCAATGAGCTTATTGGCTGAATCAATGATCTGTGGAACACCAGTGTTGTTAGGGTCTGTGATCATGGCGAAGGGATAATTAGCTGAAAAAATGAAAAACCACAAGGATCCTGCAATCAGATAACCATTTATTCCACCCAGAAAGATACCCAACAAAGCATCTTGCAGACGCTCTCTTGTAAATTTTCCAGCAAATCTTGGAAGGTTGGGTGTTTGATATCCGAAGAATACCAATACAACCAGAATTATCGTGCGGGTCCAGAACAGACCTGTGCTTTCCTTCGGCAGAACATCCCTCACAAATGGGATGTAATTTTGCAGCAGAGTTATGAAGGTCAGGGCAAGGATGACACTAAAACTGACCAGCAATTCCTTGGCCCAACCACGCATTGCACCGATGATACTGAAGAGAACAACGTACATCCAGAATACAAATATCAGGCTGACCATAACCTCAACTCCTCTCTCCGGCCAAGAAAAATAACTGCTGACCGATCAGCGCAGCTGCCTGCGGATGAGAAAGGCTCTGCATTGAAGTGCGCATTGCCTTCAGTTGGGTGGGATTATCCAGAAGACCTTTAATTGTTGGTACCAATTGTGAATCTAGCTGTGAATCTTTCAACATTATGGCTGCTCCACGGCTGGCAAGGTACTGAGCATTAATACTTTGATACCGCCAGGCATATGGATAGGGGATAAGTATCGCTCCCAGTGCAAAAAGTGGAAATTCTCCCAAAATGGATGCTCCGGAGCGTGAAATAACCAGGTTGGCTGCTGCCAGGGCAGCTCCCATGTCTTCATGCAGATACGGAAAAGCATGATATCGGCTGGCTTGGTCTAATGGCAATTCTTTTATTTTTTCTTCTACATATGGCCAATCCAATTCGCCACTTATGTGGATGATCTGAGCCATTTTAAGTAGTTCAGATAGATTATCAAGAACAGTATTATTGATCGAACGTGCGCCTTTACTGCCTCCAAAGATCAACAAGATAGGCACTTCATCTATCAATTTGAAATGTTGGCGGGCTAAAATTGGCTCCCATCTGGCCAGTTCTGAACGAGTGGGGTAGCCTGAAACAAACACTCTCAATTTCTTAGAAAAATACTTCTGTGATTCAGGGGTAGAAACCGCGATCTTATTAGAAAATCTGGCTATGGCTTTTATTGCCAAACCGGGTTCAATATCTGGTACGAATAAGAGGCTGGGTATGTGTCTTGCTGCTACGGCCATGGGAAATGCGAGATATCCACCGGTGAATAAAATGGCATCTGGTTTAAAGCGGGATAGAATGCGTCTGGAAGCAAATATGCCTTTTACGAGGAGGATCAGGTTTCGGGGTAAGCGTTTTAACCCAACTCCATGTAATCCAGCAGCCGGGATCGTTTCGAAAGGGATGCCGGCGCGGTGAATCAGGGCGGATTCCATCCCTCCCTCAGCGCCGATCCAAAGAATTTCGACGTTACCGGTCAGAGCTTGTAGTACGGCGAGGGCGGGATACACGCCGCCTCCCGTCCCACCCGCGCAGATCAACAGACGCACTATAGGACCTCCGTTCATTATCTTGAGCAGTCTCAACAGACTGTCGTGAAATATTGAAGAGAATGCCAATACCAGCCAGCAATGTCACCAAACTTGAACCTCCAGCGCTTATGAATGGGAGTGCTATTCCCACAAAGGGGATAATACCGACCATAGCTCCCATGTTTATTAATGCTTCTATTGCGATCCAAAATGTTATTCCGGATGCCAAAAGGGACCCCAACAGATCAGGTGCCATTTTGGAAATCCGCATTCCGCGCCATAGGATGATCCCATACAGACTGATCAAACAAATAGCTCCAAATAATCCGGTTTCTTCAACAAGTACTGCAAAAATACTATCTGAATGGGGAAGAGAAAGTCCTGTGAATTTGGCGTTGGACTTGCCCAGGCCTACCCCAAAGAATTTACCGCTTACAATCGCTGCCAGAGATTGACGAAGTTGAGGCATTGCCTTGGTTGGATCGCTCAGGAATTCAAGAAATGGTAAGATCCTATCCCGACCGGTTGAACTTAATTTGAAAACGAGGAATCCGCAAGCAGCAGCGATCAATATCATGATAACGATCTGTTTAAGATCACCATCCGCCAGAAAGAAAAGCAGGGACCCCATTATTAGGATTGTAAACATAGCACTTAAGTCAGGTTGTAATAGGATCAAACCTCCGATTACTCCAAGTATCACAGCCAGGGGGATTAAACCCAGAGTAAGGATATTAAGAGTATCTTTTTTACTGTATAGCCATACTGATAAATAGATAATGATGGCTAGCTTGGCAAACTCAGAAGGCTGAATGGAGCCATTCAGCAGTGTGCGAACTGCACCATTCAACATTTCATTTCCGATCAATACCGCTACAAGACTGACAATGCTGATTAATATGAGGGGAACAGCTATTTTTTGATAAAAGTGATAATCTACCATAGCCATTAATGCTGCAGCAGCCGAACCTGTGATGAACCAGAGAACCTGTCTATAGAAGATGAAATTTGGAGCTTGATCCAAAACCATTACAGAATAATCCGTGCTGGCAGAGTAGACCATTATTAAACCGAAACCGCCTAGGGCGAACATGGTAACAAACAAAACCAGGTCAATACCAGCCAAATTGACTCGTTGGCTGTTGCTAGCCTGTTGACGGGGTTGCTTCTTTACGAAAGTTCCTGAACCCATTCTTGGAACCTTTCTCCGCGCTCTTCAAAGTCACGGAATTCATCGAAACTGGTGCCACCCGGAGAGAGTAACACCACATCTCCTGGCTTGGCCAGTGAGGCGGCTTTCAAAACAGCTTCTTTCAAAAAACTGCAGCGAAGTAATCCAAAATGGCGCAGATTCTCAGGTATATCCTTAAGTGATTTTTCAATGATCTCTACAGCTTCTCCAAAAACAATCACCTGCCGGACACGTTCCTGGATCAGTCCCGCCAGGGATTCCCAGGGCAAGTCTTTATCCCTTCCACCCAGGAGCAGAATGATGGGTTGATTAAAAGAAAGGATGGCAGCCATTGTTCTTTCGGGAGCAGTCGCGATCGAGTCGTTGTACCAATCTACTCCACTCCAATTACGCACAAATTCCAATCGATGGGCAACCCCTCGAAACCCCTGAACTCCCTTAATCAGAGCATCTTGATTAATACCAGCCGCGCTTGCGATCAAACAGGCAGCCATAATATTTAAAATGTTATGTTCTCCGCGCAGTTGTACAATCGATTGATCAAATATAACTTTCTCACTTGTTATTGTGCGCAGAATGTATTTACCATCCGCGAAAATCATACCCGGGGCATTTTCTTCCAGCCTGGAAAACCCAAAAGATAATAATTGCCCACGCACCTTGTCTTTCAGTTTCCATGCGCCAGGGTCATCGCGTCCCAATATCGTGATGCTGTTCTTATCTTGAAAATCGATTAGACGGGATTTGGCGGCAGAATAAGCTGTCATGGTCTTATGCCGGTCCAGGTGATTGGGAGTGATATTAAGTACTGCAGCAATGTCAGGAGATATTGTCATTTGTTCAAGTTGAAAACTTGATATCTCTAGTACAGCCAGATCATTGGCTTTCATTTGATCGATATGATTTAACAAGGGATCGCCGATGTTACCACCCACCCAAACCCGTTTTGGAGTTCCAGCAAAGGCTTTATTGACGATTTGCCCGACCAGCGATGTAGTTGTGGTTTTACCTGCAGAGCCGGTGATCCCAATTGTACGGCAGGGGACATCTTGCATGAATATTTGCGAATCATTTATTAAAGGAATGCCCCTTTTTGTCGCCTCGATAATAATTGGCAGGTTGAGAGGAACTCCCCCGGATATACATAGAAGGTCAATCCCCTCCAACATCTGAAGCGGATGACTTTCCAAAACCCACTGGATGGGGATATCTTTCAAAGCTGCCTGGGTCTCGGTTAATTCATTCATGGAACGCTTGTCATTAAGAGTCACAAAGGCTCCATTGCGGGATAGAAAACGTGCAGCAGCCAACCCCTGTCGGGCAGCGCCGATAATAACAATGCGTTTTCCATTCCAATTATTTTTCATCATTAAACCAATGCCAATCCTATTCCCAACATGGCGCTCAGAAGACCAATGAGCCAGAAGCGTTGAACGATCTGCGTTTCACTCCAACCTGATAACTCAAAATGGAGGTGAATGGGAGTCATTTTAAAGAAACGACGACCTTTGGTGGCTTTGAAATAGGATACCTGGATAATGACACTGAATAATTCGCTAATTGGGATTATTGCGATAAGCGGCAGGATGATCCAGTGACCTGTCATTAAAGCAACCACTCCCAATGATGCTCCCAATGCTAGTGAGCCTGTATCCCCCATGATCAATTCTGCAGGGTGAACATTGAACCAAAGGAATCCAAACAAAGCTCCAACCATGATGAAACAGAACCTTGCAAGGAAGATCTGTCCCTGCATCAAAGCCAAACCACCAAAAGCAGCAAACGCTGTTGCTGAGATCAAACCAGCCAGGCCATCCAGCCCGTCTGTAAAATTAACCGCATTGGACATCCCTGCAATAATGATCGCAGCGATCGGTACATAAAAAACCCCGAGATTTAATTCACCTGGAATTCCAGGAATATAAATTTCAGGTGCATCTAATCCATAGCGGATGACCATCGCCAATCCTATTGCTAATGCGATCTGGAAGATGAACTTGGTACGGGAACGCATGCCTTCCCCTTTTCGTTTCCCATATAGTCCCTGCCAATCATCCACTGCTCCAAGTAAACCATAGGAAAGCATGGCAAATAAAGGTACCAGAAGTGAGCTGCCGAATATATTCAATCCGATCAGTGAAACGGCATTTAAAAGGATGGTTAACATAGCCACTGGTGCTATGATCATGACACCTCCCATGGTGGGGGTACCCATCTTGGTGAAATGTCTGCTAGGCTCTTCAATTCGAATTATTTTCCCAACTTTGAAATGGCGCAATATTCTGAGAAGAGGCCCGCCCCAGATGACCGTCATCATGAAACTTAAACCTGCCAGAGCAAGAACTAGTGTTGAAGCTTTCATGAGGGTTTCTCCAGGGCAGTAACGATCTGTTCCATGTGAATACCGTGCGATCCTTTGATAAGGACCACATCTTCCGCAGTTAGGAAATCTCTTAAGAAATTGATGGTATCCTCAGTGTTCTCAAATTCATGAACCTTATCATCTTTCATACCTGCTTTTCGTGCAGCCTGGGCTGTAATATGACTTCGCTTACCTACAGTGATCAAATGATTAGATACCTGCGCAGCCCGCATGCCTACCATTTCATGACCTTGTTTTTCATATTGTCCAAGTTCCAGCATATCTCCTATCACAGCCAGCCTGCGGCCATCCAGATCAGCCAGAAGATTTAATGCTGAGAGAGTAGATTCAGGTGATGCGTTGTAAGTATCATCCAGCATCAGAGCGCCACTCTGACTGCGCACAGCAACCAAACGAAGTTGTGCATGTCCGGAAGTCAATCCTTCGATGATCTCTTCCCAGGAAAGCCCTTCTGCAAGACCAACTGCTGCTGCACGCAAGGCAGTATGAACTGAATGCTGCCCGATCATGGGTACCTTCACATGGATGATCTCGTCTTGATAATGGAACCTGAATTGGATCCCTTCCAATCCCAATCCCTCGATTTCATCAGCCCATAGGTCTGCAGCTGGTTCGAGACCGTAAAAGAAAACACGGGCAGAGGTCTGATCTGCCATGGCTCGTACCAGAGGATCATCATGGTTCAGAATGGCGATCCCATCTGGAGTTGGTGGAAGGGCTTTGACAAGTTCTGATTTCCCAGATGCGATCGCTTCCTGGGATCCAGCTCGTTCGGCATGAACTGTACCAATATTTGTGACAACACCTATGTGAGGCAAGGCTATATCACACAAGAAAGCAATTTCACCCGGAACATAAAATCCCATTTCCAACACAGCCCGTTCATAACCACTTCCAAGCTTTAGAATAGTTAAAGGCAGGCCGATTTCATTATTTAGATTTCCCGGGCTTTTCAAGGTTCGATATCGTTCAGATAATACTTCGGCAATTATTTCTTTCGAAGTTGATTTGCCAACACTTCCTGTGATGCCAACAACACGGAGATCAAGTTTGCGTCTCCAGAAACGGGCGATGTTTTGTAACGCGACCTGTGTGTTTTCGACGCGTAAGCAAATGGGTGGAGTGAGATCGATTTCATTGTTTGGAATCTTTAAATTACGAAGATCGATGCAATTTAAATCGCCATCGATTTCATGTTCAATTAATGCAAATGAAGCCCCTTGATTAAACACATCCTGAACAAAGCTGTGTCCATCCACTCGTTCCCCCTGGATGGCAACAAACATGCAACCTGGCGTAACCTGGCGCGAATCGATAACTGCCTCAGTGATGACAGGTGTTGTCATCGCAGGGCGGTTATTTGTCAGGGCTTCAATTACATCTGCCAGGGATATCACAATTACCTCATTGACCAGCCATCTGCAACCGGATCTGATCTGGTGGAATTCCCATTAAAACCACCAGTTTTTGCACAACTTCTTTAAATACAGGCGAAGCAACTTCTGAGCTCCAGGTTGAGCTTTTCGGCTTCTCGAGCCAGATATAAACCATAAATTTCGGATCATCCACAGGCCCCCAACCTATGAATGAAGCATTGGTTAGTGATGGATCATAACCACCGAACACGGGGATCGATGCTGTACCGGTCTTTCCGGCCAGGCGATAGCCTTCGACCATGGCAGCTTCATAAGTTTCAGAAGACAGGGAATCTGCAAGTATATCTGTAACTGTTTGTGCAGTTTGAGGGGAGATTGGATTCCCAACCACCTTATAACTCAAATTTTGCTGGACGCCGTTTTCAACTTTGGCTAAGAGAATATGTGGTTGAACCATGTTCCCTTTATTTGCAATGGCTGACGCAGCCATGACCATTTGGATTGGAGTGACCGAAAGACCCTGGCCAAAGGCATTGGTTCCTAGGTCCACCATGTACCAGTCGCTGTCTCCGGGTAACTTTAATCTTCCCGCTGCTTCACCAGCCATATCTATCCCGGTTAGATGCCCCAGACCAAATTTTTTCATGTATGCATAAAAATTATCTGTTCCGATCTGGGTTGCGATCCAGGCGAAGCAGACATTCAACGAATGCATAGTGCAGCCGAGCACATCCTGGGATCCCCAGGCTCCTCCATCCCAGTTGTAAAGTGCTACACCTCCCACAACGATCGAACCGGAATCAAAGAAAGTTGTATCCCTGGTTACTGCCCCGGTATCCAATGCTGTCGCCAAGGTCAGGATTTTTAGAACCGAACCTGGCTCATATGCCTGGCTTATAGCCCGATTGAAAGGAGCATCATTGCTAAATGATGCGTAGATTTCATCATAATTATTGAGATCATAATGAGGATTTGATGTCATCGCCAGGATCTCCCCATTTTGAGGATTAATGACAATGATCGTACCCGATTCAGCACCTGATGTTTCTAAGGTGTTTTCCAATATGGTCTCAATGGAAGATTGGATCTCGCGATCGATGGTTAAGATCAAAGTTGCCCCTGGTTCCACCTGGGGGATCTCTTCTGCCCGATTTGGATCGACAGGCACCAATCCCTGTAAAGGAACTCCAGCAAGAAGGCTATTGAAATTCTGTTCTACACCAAAGTGCCCAACATTATTCAAAAGTACATACCCAAGATCGTTGGATGCCAGGGATTTTTCGGGATAATAGCGTTGATAATGAGGTTTAAAAAATAATCCATAAAGAGTGGATTCGCTCGGTGTCTCTGGTTTGAGTTTCAGATCTTCCATGATTGCATTCATTTTTATGTATGCATCATAAGAAACATAATCAGCCAGGAATAAATATCGGTCTGTTTCAGGGGCATCGATGAATTTTTGGATAAGGTCACCATAATCCAGATCGGTGTTCATACTGAGCACCAATGCGATCGATTCTGCATTGTTGTTTGCTTTTACGATCTCTAGATCCACTACCACTTCATAAACGGTCAAATTCCCGGCCAGCAGGTTGCCATTGCGATCATAAATGTCACCTCGGGCAGGGGTCAGGGTAACATATTTGTATTCTCCCTCATCACTCCAATCATCGGGTAATATCGAATTGTTCTGATATGAATAGATCTTGCTAATTATGAGCAAACCGATGATCACAATAATAAATTGGACGATCTGATAGCGCCAACGTTTTGGATCTATCATGGTTGACCTCGAGAAGTAAACCAATCGAACAATGATTCTTTGTATTCAGGTAATATATAGGGTAAGGGTTCTGGTATTGCTTTGGGAGCCAGGCTGAAAGCTGGTTTTGGTGTATACCCCGGAACAACAATGTAAACGAATTCTTGCGGTTCTGCAGGGATAAATCCCATAGCTGCTGCACGTGCTTGCATATTTTGGGTGGATCCAGACACTGCAATTTTGGATTCCAGTTCGGATATGTTGTGCTGAATGGCAAGGAAATGCTCTTTGGCAGCTGCTATCTCACGCCCTGCCAGGGCTTTCCGTGAAGTGACATTTACATAGAACGCTGCAACAATTCCAATGGAAGCGATTGCTATCATGATCAAACCAATCCACTGGAGCTGGGTACGCCAGGGAGCTTGTTTATAAGTTTGGAATAATTGATTCAATGTTCTCATTTTTTTTACCAATCGAGTGTTAGATCTTTTCTACAATCCTCAATTTTGCGCTACGTGCCCTTGGATTTTTGGATGTTTCCAGGTCTGAGGGGATCAGCGGTCGACGGTTTACCTCTCGAATGCTGGCTTTGTGCCCACAGCTGCAAATGGGTTGGCGGGGTGGACACAAACAATCTTTGCTTTCTTGTCGAAAATAACTTTTCACTAGTCGGTCTTCCAATGAGTGAAATGAGATGATCGCCAGGCGTCCACCGATATTGAGAGCCTGGATTGCCTGGGGTAAAACTTTTTCGATTGAAGATAATTCGTCATTAACTGCGATCCTTAATGCCATGAAGGTACGGGTTGCCGGGTGAATTTTTTCCCGTGGAGGAATGATCGAAGTTATGATCCCTGCCAATTGGACCGTGCTGGAAATTGGTCGGGAAGCAACAATGACTTTTGCGATCTGACGTGAGCGAGGTTCCTCGCCGAATCGAAATATCAGGTCGGCTAGTTCTTGTTCTGGCAGGTCATTTACCAGGTGGCTTGCGGTCATTGCGTTGGTCGGGTCAAAGCGCATGTCAAGTTTTCCCTCGGATTGGAAAGAAAACCCGCGTTCGGGAGTATCAAATTGCATGGAAGAAGCTCCTAGATCAAGAAGCATACCGTCAATCCTTGTCCAACCAACCTTGGCGAGTTGTTCAGCCACAGTTGAATATGAAGCTTGAACGATGATGGCACGTCCATTAAATTTGGAGAGACTATTTCGTGCAATTTTCAAGGCCTGGGGATCAACATCAAGACCTAGAATTTCTCCATCAGGGGCGCTTGCATCCAATATACCTGCTGCATGTCCACCCGCTCCCAATGTCCCGTCAACATATCGCCCTCGGCTTTTAGGGTTCAATGCGAGTATAATATCTTGGTAAAGTACGGGTATGTGATCTGATAATGCCATTTTATTGTGTTGAAATGTTGAGGGCAATAAATCTTTCATTATCAAATGCTTCGTTCTGGCTATCCTCGGCGACCAAAAGATCCGGATTCCAAACTTCCAGATAATTTCCTTGCCCGACGATTGTGACATTGGTTTCCAACCCGGCCCAGGTGCGCAGGTCTTCAGGGATCAAGATCCTACCTGATTTATCCAATTCAGCCTGGGTTCCTTTACCAAAGATGTATCGACGCAGTTGCCGGGCTTTTGGGTCGAGTATGTTCATACTCATCAGGTGATTGTAGAGGGCTTCAAATGCAGGTTTGGTTAACATCATCAAGTTCCGGTCGAATCCACGGACGACGAATATCCCCTCTGAATAATCCTCCCGGAAGCGGGAGGGAATTGTCAGTCGGAACTTGTCATCAAAAGAGTGGTGGAATTCGCCAGTTAGAAACATATGTTCTGATAACTCCTATAACAAATGAGCGCCGGAAAATCCGGCGTCCCACTTTGACCCACTGCGTCCCACAGCTGCTTCTATTCTAGCATAAATCCTGTTAAACATACAAGTATCACTTTTGACCATTTCAATAACAAATTTTGTATATATATGAAAGCAGTTAACCTATTCGGATATCGATAAAAAGATGAAACCAATGAATTCGCAGGTCAGCCTACTCTTATCAGATCAATGGAAAGATTATGATCTTCTGGATAGTGGGGATGGTTATAAATTGGAAAGATTCGGAAAATTATTATTTGTAAGACCTGAAGTCCAGGCATTCTGGAAAAAACGTCTGCCCCCCGAACGCTGGCAATCAGCCCATGCGATATTCCAGCCGAGTGGGGAAGAGAGCGGAGGGCACTGGCAGGTTAATTCCCATGTTCCAGAACGATGGGTAATGAATTATGCCGATCTTAAATTCTGGGTTCAAACCACCCCCGGGCGTCATTTGGGAGTATTTCCAGAAGGTGCCACCCATTGGGATTGGATGGGAAATTTGATCCGATCCGAATCCAGGCCTATAAACATTCTTAATCTTTTTGGATATACGGGTCTGGCAACATTATCAGCGGCAGCGGCTGGTGCCCATGTCACCCATGTGGATGCATCCAGGAAAGCCATATCCTGGGCAAGAGAGAATCAATCCCTATCAGGGTTGGGTGAAAAACCGGTCCGTTGGATCGTAGATGATGCATTGAAATTTGTTCAACGGGAAGTCCGACGGGGGGTAAAATACCACGGCTTGATAATTGATCCCCCAAAATTCGGTCGAGGGCCAAAGGGTGAGGTCTGGGATGTTTATCGATCTCTGCCGGTATTATTGGATGCTTGTCGATTGTTACTGGATAAGGACCCGCTTTTTTCTGTGATAACGGTTTATGCGGTCAAGGCATCTTCTGTTCATGTTCGTACTGTTTTAAATGAAATGGTGGAAGGATTTTCTGGAAATCTTGATTCTGGTGAGCTTGTGACGCGCGAAAGCAGTGGCGGTCGCCTTCTCTCCAGTGCGGTGTATGCACGCTGGGAAAGCACGAAAAAAGGTTAACCTCCCGTTCACTATTTTGAGGATCAATTGACAGAAATAAATTCAGATTTAATAAATTATTGAGTCATGGAAATTCAATTTGGCAAGTATTCCTGGTTAGTGATAAAATTTTTTTATGTCATCTGAAACCAACACCCCTAATACACTTCCTTTCGAAGAGAACCAGAACCAATTGGAAAAACTGCCAAATTGGTGGATTCCGGTCAATCTTGAAACGCTCTTGGTGATCATCATCATTGCATTGACACTTTTTTCAAGGTTTTATGACCTGGGTGCACGTGTCATGAGTCATGATGAAGTAAATCATGTCATCCCCTCTTATGATTTTTACCAGGGACTTGGTTACCGTTATGATCCTTTAAGTCATGGACCTCTCCAATTCCATTTGATCACCCTGTCCTATTTCATTTTTGGGGATAATGATTTTTCCTCTCGAGTACCAGCAGCTGTATTTAGTGTTGCTACAGTTGTGATCGCCTTACTGGCTTTCCGGAGGTACCTTGGGAAAGTTGGCGCACTTGCTGCAGGTTTCTTGTTCATGATCTCCCCCTATATGTTGTTTTATGGCCGCTACCAAAGAAATGAAGCCTTTATCGTTGTATGGGGTATTCTGACCATATATGCCATCCTTCGTTATCTGGAGAAGGGTGAAACCTGGGTCTTATTCTTATTTACAGCGATCAATGCCTTCCATTTTATTGATAAAGCCACATCCTATATTTTTGCTGCTCAACAATTGATCTTTCTGGCAGCATATTTTTTTGATCGTCTGACTCGCCGTGAATGGGCATCTTTAAAGCTCAGGCAAACGTTTATTCTTTCAGTAACCGGTATGATCATATTCCTGGCGGGTGCCGGGGGATTTTATCTGGTATTGAAGCCCGAAAGTAATACCCTGATTGTTATATTGGCCTTGTTGGGAGTCCTTGGCTTGGCTGCGGGTGTGTCTGCAGGAGTGATTCTTGTAAAAGGGATCGGATGGATCGGGGTTCGCAGCGAACGATCCTTTGACCTGTTAATGTTGTTGGGGACCTTGATCCTGCCTCTTCTTGCTGCTCTGCCGATCAAGCTGGCTGGTTTAAATCCTCTCGATTACACAACTCCCGCCATCCTACGGGGAGCGATCGTCATCGGAATTTTGACTCTGATCGCCTTAGGAATTGGTTTCTGGTGGGGTGGTAAGAAATGGCTATTGCATGCTGTTTTATTCTATTCTATATTTGCTGTATTTTTTTCCACCATTTTCACTTATCCACAGGGAATTGCGGTTGGTTTTGTAGGCGCTCTTGGGTACTGGATGGAACAGCAGGCAGTGAATCGGGGCGGACAACCATTCTATTATTATGCCTTATTTCAAATTCCTCTATACGAATTCTTACCTGCTGCAGGATTGGTAATTACCCTGGTTGTCGCCTGGTGGAAACGTTTGTGGCAGGCATTACCTTCCCAACCATTTGAATCTCCCAAATCCGTTCAACAGGTTGATCAACCTGTCCCGACCCTGGCTTTGATCGTGTATTGGTTCTTTAGCAGTCTGCTTGCATTTTCCTATGCTGGAGAAAAAATGCCCTGGTTAACGATCCACATCGCCATGCCATTGATCCTGGCGGCAGGTTGGGCAGTAGGCTGGTTGTTCCAATGGGGTGGTCGCCTTGATCTTCGAACTTGGAATCATCGTCAAGGTATAAGGGTTGGGTTGCTTGCGATTCTTTCGGTCCTGGCTGTTCTTACGATCCGAACTTCCATAAGGGCGGCTTTCATCAACTACGATTTTCCTCTCGAGTATCTGGTGTATGCTCATGCTGCCGATGGACCCAAGATCCTGTTATCAGAAATCGAGAATATCTCGCAGCGGACTACGGGTGGACTCGATATCGTGGTGGCATATGATAACAATGTCCGTTATCCATATTGGTGGTATATGCGCCATTACCCCAACAGGATCGATTTTGCTACTGAACCCAGCCGGGACCTTCAAAGGGCTGCAGTAATAGTTGTTAGTGAAGAAAATTACGGAAAAATTGCCTCGATCGTCCGGGACAATTATATTCAATTTGATTTTATGCGCATGTGGTGGCCCAACCAGGATTATTGGAGCTTGAAATGGGATAACATCGCTTCCGAACGAAGTGCAGAACTTGGACAGGATGCCTCCCCCATGTCGGTAGGGGAATATCTGGTGCGAGCCTGGAGTCATATATCCCCCTTCTTTACGGATTCAAAGGTCCGCAGTGCCATCTGGCAGATCTGGTTTAATCGCGATTATACTGAATATGCAGCTCTAAAAAATAGCAATGCGTTTACTCTGGAGAATTGGAACACTGGCAGCCGGATGCGGGCATACATCCGCAAGGATGTAGCTTCCATGGTATGGGGTTTTCAGACATCCAATACGGAGGTTACTATCTCTGACCCATACGATGCTGTCAGTCAACAGATCAATCCAGACATGGTGATAGGACAAGCAGGTTCAGGACCAATTCAATTTCAATCGCCTCGTTCCATTGCTCTTGCAGCAGATGGCAGCATCTACATCGCCGATTCTCGCAACAATCGAATTCAACACTTGGATGCCTCTGGTGCAGAGATCAATTCATGGGGTAGTTTTGCGGATGTCGCCCAGGGGGATGCTCCTGGTGGTACATTTAATGAGCCTTGGGGTGTAGCGGTTGGTCCGAATGGGAATGTATATGTCTCAGATACTTGGAATTATCGCATCCAAAAATTCACATCGGATGGAAAATTCATTTCCATGTGGGGTACCAATGGATTTGCAGAAAGCCCGACCGCCTTTTATGGACCGCGTGGCGTGGTGGTGGATCGAAATGGGAATGTGTTTGTTGTGGACACAGGCAATAAGCGAGTCATTGTTTTTGATGCTTCAGACAATTTTATAACCCAATTTGGAACACCTGGGATGGGAAGCGGTCAATTGGATGAACCGGTAGGGATCGCTCTGGACGAACAGGGACAGGTATATATCACGGATACCTGGAATTCCCGCATCCAGGTATTTTCGCCGGATGCGTCAGGAAGGATTTATACATATATCAATTCATGGGATGTCAGCGCATGGTTCGGGCAATCCCTGGAAAATAAACCATTCATCGCAGTGGATAAGAATAACAACGTCTTTATCAGTGACCCGGAAGGTTGCCGGATCATCGAATTTACCAACACAGGTACCCCTTTAAGAACCTGGGGTGGATGTGGTTTTGCTCAGAACCAGTTCAGCATGCCGGTTGGATTGGCTGTGGACGGATCAGGTGGCATCTGGGTTAGCGATGCGGGAGAGAACAATCGCTTGCTTCATTTCCCATCACCTGATATTTCTGCCCCAGGGAATTAACCAGCCTGTCTCAGATTATTGATCTCGATCGGTTCGATAATGTCAGCCAGGGGAAAACCGAATATCCGTGAATAAAAATAGAGCTCTACTTCCAGGGCTCTTTTTATGTTCTCGGCTTTTCGAAATCCATGTTGTTCTCCCTCAAAAAGCAAATAAGCAACCGGTAGCCCTTTTTCAGTCAAAGCCTGGTGCATGCGCTCCGATTGGATGGGTGGCACGACTTTATCTTCACTTCCCTGTAATAAAAGAATGGGTGCATTGATCTTTTCTATAAAGTGGATGGGTGAGCGTTGTCGATATAATTCACTTGCCTCAGTGTAGGGACCGACCAGGCGTTCGAGATAGTGGGATTCAAATTTATGGGTATCGATTGCCAGGGTTTCAAGCGAACCGATCCCATATCGACTGACACCGGCTGTAAAGGTAGAGTGAAAGGTGAGAGCACACAGGGCAGTGTATCCTCCAGCCGAACCTCCGGTTATAGACATTTGTTTCCCATCAACGAGTCTTTGGGATGCAAGATATTTTGCACCCTGGATGCAGTCCTCCACGTCGATTACCCCCCATTTTCCGTTCAAACGTTGACGGTATTGGCGGCCATATCCGCTGCTGCCGCTGTAATTGACATCCAACACTGCAAAGCCTCGGCTGGTCCAAAATTGGATCTTGAGATTAAAGGTAAGTGAAGCTGATGAAGTGGGTCCACCATGTATCATTACAATCAGAGGTGGTTTTTCACCATTGGGTCCAGTATTGTTTGAGTTTGCAGGTGGATAGAAGTTCCCATAAGCCTTCAGATGTTTTTGTGAGGTAAATTCGATTTCTTGAGGTGTCGATATAAAACTTCTCTCGATCTGGTTGGTGCCAGTCTGACGCAAAACTCTTCGGGTACCGGATCTAAGATCCAGGACGACAAGTTCTGCCGGGTGATCCGTTGAGCCTCCGACAAACAACAAGTTCCCATGTTTTACAATCAGGGATGAGTGTTCCACATAGGAGGTCGGTATATTTTTTAGACTGTTTGTATTGGTATTCAGGCTGGCAAGATAGTTCTGACCTGCTTTGGTATAACTACAGATCAACTGGTCAGAATCAGAAAAACCATAGGTGGAAATTCCGAATACCCATTGTGGCAATCCAAATTCAGCTTGAAGATCGGTTAATGGAGTAATTCTTTCATCTTTACAGAGATAGGGGATCCACCAACCACTTCTGTCCGAAATAAAAACAAGGTCACCCGCTGGTGTCCATTCAGGTTGAAAAATAGATTCGTTCAATCCGCCTGCGATGAGACGGATATTTATTAATTTCCCGAATTTATTAAAGGACCCTATCCACAGTTCGCATCCATCCCAGGGCATATTGGGATGGTTCCAGGTCAACCAGCACAACTGTTTTCCGTCCGGGCTGATGCGCGGGTTTGAATAGAAATCATTGCCTTCTTGCAGAACTTCTATGGGTGAGTCTCCATCCAATGGAATGGCTGTCATTGAATTAGTGACATCCCTTCCGTTATCATCGTGTTGCTCACGGATGCATATCAGGCGTTGACGTTGTTTATCCATTATGAGATCAGCGTAACGGTTCTGGTTATCAGGTGTAATTGCTTGTGGTTCTTTCCCCGGGATCTGATTGTAGATGCGTTGATCTAAATAATTGCAGAAGGTCACAACTCCTTTATAGACCAGATAGGCTCCTCCACCATATTCATGCACCCGGTTGCGGACATTGAACCCGGGTGGTGTAATATCGGTGATGGCACCATCCAGTGAATAACGGACGACCAATTGGCGACCGGAATCATTTGCGCGAAATTCGAGCCAATAAATATCATCTCCATCGTATTTGATCTCCGAGATCTGGATGGCACTGGCAGTGACCATTTCGGTTGAGATAGGTGAGACCCAGGAACCATAAGGGGCGGTAGTTCTAGTCATGTTTCCATTCCTTGAGATCTTAATGATCGATAAATTGCCTGTTAAATTCCAGGTTAGATCCTTTAGGTTTCTCTGCTATATAAAAAATATCCAATTATTAGTAGAAATGGTATAGAAATTAATTCAAATTTTCATCTAAATATAAACTTCCGGGTTAACACAGTTTGGCAATCGCTCTCCTTTTAATCCTGCAATTAAGTTCTCAGCTGCCATGATCGACATCCTTGCCCGGGTATGACTGCCCGCACTGGCGATGTGCGGGCATATGATAAGGTTATCCAATTCTAATAGTGGATTATCCATTGGTAGAGGTTCAGGCTCGGTAACATCCAGGGCTGCAGCTTGGAGACGCTTTTCTTTTAATGCTGCATAAAGCGCAATCGGGTTCACTACGCTGCCGCGTGCGGTGTTGATCAGGATGGCATTGGATTTCATTTTGCTAAATGCTTCCGTATCGATCAAATGATGAGTTTCAGCGGAAAGTGGTACATGGATTGTTATAAAATCCGATTGCTTTAAAAGTGTATCCATGAGCTCAGGTTCAGCATTTATCCCGGGAACAGGCTCTATTTGGTTGGGATCATGAAAGATGATCTTCATATTAAAACCTTCTGCCCGTCGTGCAACTGCCTGGCCGATGCGCCCAAATCCTATGATACCCAGCGTTGCACCACTGAGATCTGCGCCAAGTAAAAGAGCCGGGCTCCAGGTTTGCCATCTCCCAGAACGCACATATCGGTCTGCTTCAGTTATACGCCTTGCTGCGCTGAGCAGCAGGCTGAAAGTAAAATCTGCCGTGGCATCGGTCAGGATTCCCGGTGTATTTCCAACCGGGATCCCAAGTCTGGTTGCTGATGTGATATCAATATTGTCATATCCGACTGCATGATTGCTGATCACCTTGAGATTTTTTCCAGCTGCCAGCATCACTTCGAGATCGATTTTGTCGGTTAACAGGGGCAGCAGACCATCCATGCCCTTGACTCGTTCAAAAAGCACCTCACGGGAGGGAGGAAGCTCTTCCTGCCAGAATTCTACCTCGTAAAAATCACGTATCATCCGCATCCCTTCTTCTAGGATAATTCGCATTACGAAAACTCTGGGTTTTTCCATCGGCGCCTCCGTAAATTAAATATACCACTTGTAGCTCTATAAATTGTAAAATTCGCTTTCCAATGCTATTATTTGTAGTAATGGTATCCCCGGAAGAATTTATTGCCAAAACATTATACGATCACCCTAAGGGGGCTGGGATCCAAAGGATCCTCGCTGCTGCTATCCAGGCGGTTGAGCCGGGAGCGGCTGTCTGTCGGTGGGCGAGACTGAAGGGCGAAATTTTGCACATCGGAAAACAGGAATTTGATCTTAGAGAAATTAACAAGATCTATTTAATAGGTATCGGCAAAGCAGCGCCAGCCATGACCGAAGCCATGCACCAGATCCTGGGGGAGCGAGTAAGCGCTGGTTTGATCATCACGAAATCCATACCAGTTAACTACCCTGTGAAATTACCGGTGATCGTCTCCGGGCATCCCATCCCGGATAAGCGCAGTCTTTTGGCAGGGGAGCTGCTAATGGATCTTTTAAAAGGTGTGCGAGCCTCAGACCTGGTGATCTGTCTTATCTCGGGTGGCGGGTCTGCATTGGTGTGTTGCCCAGTTTCTGGGATATCGCTGTCAGATCTTAAAACCCTTACAAGTCAGCTCCTGGCTTGCGGTGCAAGTATCGATGAGATTAATACATTGCGGCGCCAATTGGACCGCATTAAGGGAGGCGGGTTGGCAAAGTTTGCTTCTCCAGCCCGGGTGGTCAGCCTTATTCTTTCCGATGTGGTTGGCGACCTGTTACATGTGATCGCCTCCGGTCCTACAGTTACAGATCCCACCACCCGGAAAGATGCCCTGTATATTTTAGACAAATACCAGTTGTCTAAGAAAGTACCACCATCCATTATGGATTTTCTCAAAGGAACCTTCAACGAAGAGAAACAAGAAGGATTTGATTCGAAAAATGTCCATAACCTGATTGTTGGCAACAATTTGCTGGCTGCCCAGGCTGGATTGGCTTTGGCGCGCCTGGAAGGATTCAATACCTATCTTTTGCGTACTGATCTGCAGGGGGAAGCGCGCAAAGCAGCCCATGAGATGTGTAATACATTACGCTGGGCTTGGCAAAGAGGCGATCCGGTAGCACGCCCTGCCTGCATCATTGCCGGCGGCGAGACCACTGTCAGTTTACAGGGTGATGGGCAAGGTGGGCGGAATCTCGAGCTGGCTTTGGCGGCAGTGACCGACCTGGCGGATTTTCCGGATGTGATGCTGATAACCCTGGCAACAGATGGCGAGGATGGGGTTACCGATGCAGCAGGGGCTGTAGTAACTGGTGAGACTTTCGCCAGGGCGGCAGATCTGGGATTGAAACCCGAAGTATTTCTTAAACGGAATGATTCTTTCACTTTCTTTACAACCCTGGGAGATGTCCTCAAACCGGGTCCAACCGGCACGAATGTGAATGATCTTATTTTTTTGTTCACTTTTTAGCAGAGCGATCCTTAATTATTTTACGAAAAAAAACGATTTTTGATATTTCTATATTGAGATCTGATCATCTGTAACCTTTGATTGGTGTGATCCTTTGGAATTTCAAACGTAACTATAAATGACCATTGGTGGGTGGTTTTATATTCTTTAAGGTTCTTCTTAAATTCCAACTCACCACTCGTGAATAATGTTACAATAGGATAGGCGGGATGTGGATCATGCGCTCAGGAAAGGGACGGGCATGGATATTCAAAAATTGCAGGATCAACTCAAGTGGCTGCCTGCCGGTTGGTTGGCCAGGCTGGAAAAATATATTTTCCGTATCCCAGGTGTAAAACCACAGATCGAAGCTGAATATGATGGTATCTTGGCTGGAGTGGAAAATACCCTCAAGCCATACAAGAATGATTTTCCATCTTATACCCAACTCCCGGCAAAAGGGCTTGAACAATCAGATATTCTCCAGCAGTTGGAGGATATGAAAGCCAGAGAGGCATCACGTTGGAAGGATGGATACGTATCCGGTGCCGTTTATCATGGTGATGAGAAATTTCTGGGGTTCTTGAACCGGGTCTATGCCATTCACTCTCAAGCCAATCCGCTTCATACCGATGTCTGGCCGAGTTCAGCAAAATTTGAAGCCGAGATCGTTGCCATGACTGCCCAAATGCTTGGTGCAGCGGAGACTGAGGATGAGATTTGCGGCACGGTCAATTCAGGTGGAACCGAAAGCATTTTGCTGGCTATGAAATCATACCGTGACCGGGCACGCCAGAAAATTGGCATCCGTCACCCCGAGATGATTGCTCCCAGCTCGGCGCATACCGCATTTGACAAAGCGGCTCAATATTTTGGGATCAAATTGATACGCACTCCCGTAGCACCGGATTTCAGGGCGGATGTGAATGCGGTCCGGCGCGCAATCACCCACAATACAATTGCCATCATCGGTTCAGCTCCCTGTTTTCCGCATGGTGTGATCGATCCCATAGAAGAATTATCCGAACTGGCTCGATTGCATGGTATTGGTTTCCACACCGATGGTTGCCTGGGAGGTTTTGTGCTCCCCTGGGCGGAAAAACTTGGCTACCCTGTCCCGGCGATCGATTTCCGTCTACCGGGTGTAACATCCATCTCTGCTGATACGCATAAATATGGATTTGCTGCAAAGGGTTCCTCCGTCGTTCTTTATAGAGGTCTTGAACTTCGTCGCTTTCAATATTTTACAGCTGCAGATTGGCCGGGAGGATTGTATTTTTCACCCACAATGGCTGGCAGTCGTCCGGGTAGCTTGAGTGCAGTTTGTTGGGCAGCCATGCTTGCATTGGGTCAGAATGGCTATCTGGAAGCTACCAGAAGACTTCTGGAAACAGCTTCTCACATAAAGGCTGGGATCCAAGCCATACCGGAACTTTACCTGTTGGGGGATCCACTCTGGGTACTGGCTTTTGGTTCTGACGTGCTCAATATTTACCAGGTCATGGACAAAATGATCCAATCCAATTGGAGTTTAAATCCATTGCAAAAACCCTGCGCTATCCATATCGCCCTGACTTTACGGCATACGCAAGCTGGTGTAGCTGAGAAATTCATCCATGATCTGCGCAACGCGGTTGAATATGTCAAGACCCATCCACAAGAGACAGGTGGCAGTGCACCAGTTTATGGGATGGCTGCCACTATCCCATTACGTGGCTTGGTTCGTGAAATGCTCAGACGGTTTGCAGATATCTTATACAAAGTATGATCGATAAGCCGGAAAGAATACCTCTCATCCAAAGATCATAAACTTGTGGAGATCAAATTAACCGGTGAGAGAAATAGGATCGATCATTATTTCTTTCTGAAATAGTACCAGGCTGAGGATCTTTTTTGTCCTTGTTCGTAATTGACAAGCTCAAAACCATCCATGAAATACGAGATCAATTCAGCCTTGGGTATACCTTTCTTGTTGTTCTTATCATCTGGTTGAAAAGCATAGATCAAAAAGCTACTCCCTGGTAGTATCCATTTTCCCAGACCTTTAATATACGGAAGCCGACTCGACTCTGGAAGACTGTGAAGGCACCCTATATCCAACCCAAGGTCATATGGACCTGGGAGCTCAATCTCATCCAATTTAGTTACATCGGCAATAAGCAGTGTTTTTTGAAAATTCTTTAATTTTCTTTTCGCCTTGACAATTGCAAGGGGGGCATAATCCAACCCTGTAATCCTCCAGCCATTCTTTGCGAGGTATAACAAATTGGTACCTGTACCACAGCCAAGATCGATTGCATTCCCTGGTGATTTTCCGGAAATGTGGCGGATCAATTCAGGAGCAGGTACCCCTTTATCCCAGCATGGTCTTGACATGTACTTTAAATTAAATTATATTTTTTGAATGTACGGATTCATTTTGGTCCATGTTTCTCAAAAGTGCTATTAAAATTAATTCCCCATTCATTTTACCATTTGCTGGAAGAGGTTAATAATGAAATTCATCTTAATCCGACCATGCTCCTAAAAAACATTGATAATTGGGGAAAAATTACCATTAATTTCATCGAGGATCAAGATTCAATGATTGCTTGTACTGGTTGACTATTCTTTTATTCCCATCTACACTTATGCCATGCTTGCGCGAATTTTTTCCTGTGCGGTTATAGGCTTGGAGGGTGTCATTGTTGAAGTGGAAGTGGACACAGGTCAGGGCTTGCCCGGTATGACCATCGTGGGGTTGCCGGACACTGCCATCCAGGAAAGTCGTGAACGAGTCCAGGCAGCTGTCAAGAACACTGGGATACCTTATCCTCGAAAACGGATCATTGTCAATCTGGCACCCGCAGCAGTACGCAAAGAAGGTCCATCTTATGACCTGCCTATCGCAGTTGGGGTTCTGGTATATGCAGATTTTCTGCCACAGGCAATTATTGAAGATGCCCTGATTGTGGGGGAATTATCGTTGGATGGGACAGTGCGTCATACGCGCGGCGTCCTTCCTATGGCAGCTACTGCTCGCGACAATGGCTTCAAACGTGTAATCGTCCCTGAAGCAGATGCACCTGAGGCAGCTCTGATCCCAGGGCTGGAAGTTATCCCGGTAACGTCTCTGGCGAACCTGTACAATCACCTGACGGGTCGCAAGATCATCCCAGCCTTTATTCCGGGAGAAAACCGGGAATCTGAAAATATCACCCGTACGGATTTTAGCGAGATCAAGGGACAGGAGCACGTCAAGCGGGCTATGGAAGTGGCCGCTGCAGGTGGACATAATATTCTCTTGAACGGATCGCCTGGTTCGGGAAAGACCCTGTTGGCGCGTGCCCTACCGGGTATTCTTCCGGAGATGAGCATTGAAGAAGCCTTGGATGTTACCCGTATCTATTCAGTAGCAGATCAGCTTCCCCCCGAGACGCCTCTGCTGCGCCAACGCCCATTCCGGGCGCCTCACCATACCATAAGCCACGCTGGCTTGGTGGGGGGCGGGAACTGGCCCCATCCAGGCGAGATCTCTCTGGCCCACCGAGGTGTGTTATTCCTGGACGAGTTCCCGGAATTTGGAACCCGCGTATTGGAGGTGTTACGGCAACCGATCGAAGATAAGATCGTTACCATCAGCCGGGCTCAGGGATCCCTAACCTTTCCCGCAAATTTTCAACTTGTGGCTGCCATGAATCCCTGCCCATGCGGATATTATGGGGATGCAATTAAACCCTGCACTTGTTCAGGCATGATCGTGACCAAATACCAGAAGCGCATTTCGGGTCCCATGTTGGATCGGATCGATATTCACATTGATGTACCACGTGTGGAATATGAGAAACTGAGTGAAGAAAGGATTGGAGAGACTTCTGCAATTATCAGGGCTCGCGTGGAGCAGGCTCGCCAGATTCAGCGCCAACGGCTTAAAGGTGATGAAAATGTTTCCACAAATGCTGATATGCACCTTGCTGAAGTACGTAAGTATTGTGTTTTGGATGATACTGGCCAATCTTTAATTCGAACTGCCATGAACCAGTTGCAGCTATCAGCGCGTGGATACCACAGAGTGTTGAAATTAGCTCGAACAATTGCAGATCTGTCAGGCTGTGAGGCTATTCAATCTGTGCATCTCGCCGAAGCGCTTCAATATCGGTCCAGGTTGATGCTGGCATGATAAGGTTTTTACCGATCAACCTAGTAGATTCTTCAATAATAAGCACTAAATTTTACAGGTTTTTCCAAAAAAGGGGTAATTAAGCTCTCTTTGCACTCCTGGGTGGGTAATCTCACGAATTCTTGGGGGGATTAAGAGATGGGGCACTTAAGTAATATGGACTTTGAAAACACTCTTATAAATATTAAGAATCTGCTTGAAATTCATTTAAAAAAGATGTAAAGTATCTCAAAGGAAATCTGCTTAGGGCTGTGTCGGAAGGTAACTTATGAATGATATTTCTTACTACCTGATAACAAGATGCCTGGATTCAATGGTTTGGGGGGGTGAGTTGCTCGGAGATGAAAATTTGCCTGAAAAAGGTCCGGCTGTATTCATTGCCAACCATCTGGGTCCACTTGGTCCCATAGGAGTTGTATGTTCCCTTCCTTTTCGGTTGTACCCATGGGTTGTGGGTGAAATGGTGGATCCAATTCTTGCTACCGATTATCTCCGGGTTGATTTTGTAGAACCACGTTTAAGGCTCAAGTATCCGATCAGTCTGTACTTTTCAAAATTCCTATCCAGGATCACGGTGCCTCTGATCCGATCCATTGGTGGTATTCCTACTTTTTATAAGGGAAAACAGGAATTACTAAATGCAACTCTGGATCAGAGTTTACATAAGTTGATCGAAGGAAAGTATCTGCTCGTTTTCCCTGAATATGCGTTAATCGGATCGGATTCGATGGTAAAGATTTACGCTTTCCAAAAGACAGTATTTCGATTGGGGGAGATGTATTATGGAGCAACCAGCCTCCGGTTGAAGTTCTACCCTGTAACTGTACACCCATCACGTAAAGTTAGTATAGGTGCTCCCTTCATTTATAACCCGGTTTCTCAACCTGTAAATGAACGTTTGAGGTTGAAAAGAGCACTGGAATCATCCATCCACCAGGAATATACCAAGCTGGACCGTGATTCTCAGACTGAAAATTTATTAACTCCGACAACTTTCTGACAAATAATCAAAACAGACAGTACCAATGGGTCATTAATCAATTCACGTTAGTGGTGTTATGCTAACGCAATCATTTCCTAATGTGTCATCTTGATGGGATTTGCTTTTTTTTGTTTACATTATTGTAAACTATTTTGGTGAAAATTATCAGTATAAGGTGTTAGAATATTAAGTATAGAGTAAAATATGGGACTAAAAGACTTTTTTAATCAAGAAACCAGCCGCCTGAAAACATTATCTGTCGGGCAGGTTGTCACAGACAAGGATCTTTGTGTCCAATGTGGTATTTGTACTTTTAACTGTCCAATCGGTATTGATGTTCGACAGCATGTATGGGATGGGAGATCCATCAAGGATAACCATTGCCTCACATGTGGTGAATGCCTGAAAAGATGTCCTCGAGGTGTATTACGATTCGAACGGACAAATTTACTCCAGAAAAATTCGCATTAATTTCCAAATACCCGGAATGACCAACTCAATTTCATGGTCATCCTTCCCCCAAAATAAAAAAAATTTATCATATCATCTCAGGATAAATTTCGTTATATAAAAATCAACCAACCTTAATGTATTTTATAAAAAAGATTTTTCCCTGGCAGACATTGTAATGGATCACTGGCTGGAATGGAGGCAGAAAAGTGGGCAGGAATAAAGAACTGTGGCTGGCGATCTTGTGCATGCTTTTGATCGGCGGGATGTACGGACTAGTGACCTTATGGTATCGTGAAGTGCCAGCCGCCAGTGGATTATTCGGGCACCTGATCGGGGTGATGGGGTTTATTCTGATGTTGATGACCGAGTTGTTATATTCGCTGCGGAAGCGCAGCCGGACAGCTAGGTGGGGCAGGATGTCGGACTGGCTGGCGTTTCATATATTTACGGGGCTGGTGGGACCGTTCATGGTGCTGCTGCACAGCTCGTGGAAGTTTCAGGGGCTGGCAGGGGTGGTAATGTTGATGACCGTGATAATTGTGGTGAGTGGCTTTATCGGCCGATACATCTACACAGCGGTCCCGCGCACAGTGGATGGAGCAGAGATCCAGGAGTCGATGCTGGAACAGAACCTGGTAGAGATGGATGCGGAATTGGGACGAATGGAGACAAACCGAGATTCCGGGAGTGGGAGGGAGCAGGCGATCCTGCAGAAAGTGGAGAAGATGAAGAAAGAGCGGGATAAATTGCAGCGGCAGGTGGGGAAGTTGGTGCGAACTCGACGCAACCTTGCGATCTGGCATACGGTACACATCCCATTGGGGATGGCATTATTTACGGCGGCATTCATCCATATTGGGGCAGCTCTCTATTTCGCCACCCTGTTGCACTAGATATCAACACAAAAGACATAAAAAGATTTTCTTTTTAGTGGTAAAGAAAAAGATTTATTTGTTGGAGATTTAATGATAAAACGACTGGGATGTCTGACGGGAAGTGGCTTGATCTCAGCTTTGGTCGCATTGGTAGTAATGACCGGACTGGTAATGGCTGATGGATATGAACTGTTCAGTCCAGGTCCGCTGAACAGTCTGAAAGGTGCACCATTGGGTGGGGTCACCTCGCACGCAGAGATCGGGGGAAAATGCTCATTGTGTCATACTGCTCCCTGGGAGACTGCCACAATGGCAGACCGTTGTGTGAAATGCCATGCGGAAGTTGCCATTCAGTTTCAAGATCCATCAACTTTGCATGGATCCTTACATCAAAATAATACAGAATTAACTTGCCGGACCTGTCACCCTGAACACAATGGACCAGCTTCTCCGGTCACTGTCCTAAAAGGTCTGAATTTTCCTCATGACAATTTTGGTTTTTCGTTAAAATCGCACAAAGGCAATTTCCTGGTTGGTACGCCAGAATGTGCAGATTGTCATACCCAGGATTTTAATTTTACAGATCCTGTTAATTGCGTAACCTGTCATAGAGAGAAGGATTTGGTATTTATTAATTCACATATGCTCACCTATAGCTCTGCTTGTCAGGATTGTCATGATGGTCAGGAGACAATTGGAAAGAATTTTGATCATGCGAAAGTCAATTTCCCCCTTGGAGGAAAGCATGCCAAGGTCATCTGCTCAAATTGCCATATGGGACAGCATTCATTGGCAAATCTCCAGACAACTTCCCAGGTTTGTTCAGATTGCCATTTAGAGGATGATGCCCATTCAGGCAACTTGGGTCGCAATTGTGGGATGTGCCATTCAGCGGAAGGTTGGAAGCCCGCAATATTCGATCACAATAGGACTGATTTTAAACTGGAGGGAAAGCATTTTGAGAGTCCCTGTGAAAGTTGTCATCTAACTGGTGTTTTTCTCAACACCCCTAAAGATTGTTCTAGTTGTCATGCCCTTGAGGATGAGCACGACGGAAGGTTTGGAAATACTTGTGAAAATTGCCATACGGCAGAGGGGTGGAAGCCTGCCAAATTTGACCACGATCTTTCGTCATTTAAATTGGTTGGGGAACATGTAGGTGCCAAATGTGAGAGCTGCCATTTATTTGGCGATTACAAAGGAACCCCTGCTGATTGTTATTCCTGCCATGTAAAGGCGGATGTTCATAAAGGCTCTCTGGGAACCAGCTGCTCTGAATGCCATAATTCATTTGGTTGGCAGTTGACCTTTTTTGATCATTCCCAGTCGAAGTTTAAATTAACTGGAAAGCATATCAACGTCGTTTGCCAGAGTTGCCATGCCAATAAAATTTATACCAACACCCCATCAGACTGCTATTCCTGTCATGTTACCAACGATAAGCATAAAGGCTCCTTTGGGGTCAATTGCGCAACTTGCCACAATACATCCAGTTGGACAGGAGCAATATTTAACCATTCCCAGGCAAATTTCAAATTGACTGGTAAACACGTCAGTTTAGCTTGTCAAAGCTGTCATGTTAATGGTGTATTTAAGGGAACACCTTCTACATGTTTTTCCTGCCACTTTTCACGGGATAAACATAATGGTAGCTTTGGTGTAAATTGCTCAACTTGCCACTCGACCTCCACCTGGACTGGAGCAACTTTCGACCATTCCCTGGCGGCCTTTAAGCTGACCGGAAAGCATGTCAGTACAGCATGTCAGAGCTGCCATGTCAATGGGGTGTACAAAGGAACACCGGCAACCTGCTATGCATGTCATTCTTCAAGGGATAAACATAATGGTAGCTTTGGTGTAAATTGTGCAGCCTGCCACTCGACATCCACATGGAGTGGAGCAACATTCGACCACTCCCAGGCAGCCTTTAAGCTGACCGGTAAGCATGTCAGTACAGCCTGTCAGAGCTGCCATGTCAATGGGGTTTATAAGGGAACACCAACGACTTGTTATGCATGCCATTCTTCTAAAGACAAGCATAATGGCAGTAACGGCACCAATTGTGCGTCCTGTCATTCAACCAATACCTGGAGCGGAGCAGTTTTCGATCATTCCCAGGCATCCTTCAAGCTCACAGGTGCACACCTGAGCGTGAGTTGCAGCAAATGCCATGTCAATAATTTATATAAAGGTACTGCTTCTGCCTGTTCGGCTTGTCACTCCGAGCCCAGTTTTCATGCCGGGGTCTTCGGGAAAGATTGTGTTAGGTGTCATACCACCAGCAATTGGAGGGCTAGTTATACTGGATCTCATCCCAATATTGACGGAAGAAATGGTATCGATCATCATGGCGCAAGCTGCAAAGATTGCCATACTCAAAATTTGAGTTCCGCTACCTGCTTAAAGTGTCACGATAGCAATAATCCGAAGGATTAAAATTTCCAACTTCAGTTGATCCAACAATCCAGGATCTCTTATATCACCTATCAAGGAAGATTAAATGATCGTGCAAATTATTCTTCCTTGATATAATTAATTATGTTCAAATTGGTCACTTTAAAAATTTGACATAATTCATATGAATATGGTTCCCATTGGAGATATTCCAGGATTATAAAAATAGAAATTGACGAAGATCAAAAGGATTTTTCGAGAAAATACCCGGTCTCGTGTAACTCCCTCAGGGGGGTTGGTCTTACTTGATGGTGAGAGATTTGTGCAGTGTGGGATTAATTCTTTTTATTGCCCGATAGGTATTAATGTTAATGAATTTGTTTGGGAGAACTAATCTATCCAGAACGATTATTGACTGACGCGCATTAAATGTCTGGTGCAATGTCAACGAGGGGTAGTCGCACCAAACGAATATACAAATAACTGGAGAAATAGAATAAATGCGTTATATGATCATTGGAGCAGGTGTCGCCGGAATGGCTGCAGCTGAAGCGATCCGCACACAAGATGAAAAAGGTGAAATCTTCATGATTAGCAACGATCCACATGGGTTTTATTCGCGCCCTGGATTGGCTTATTTCTTGAGCGATGAAATAATTGATAAGGGAATTTTCCCTGCACATCAAAGAGAATGGCTTAGCAGAAATGTTCATTACATAAAAGGAGATGTTACCAGGATCCAGCCTCATGATCACGAAATTGAAATAGGTTCTAAAACTAGATTATTCTATGACCGCCTATTACTTGCTTCAGGTTCGGTAGCTGCTCCCATGAAGATCCCGGGTAGTGAGCTTGATTCTGTTGTCAAGTTGGATGATTTCACAGATGCAAGGAAGATCCGAGAATTAAGTCGAAAAGCAAAATTTGCCGTGGTTATTGGAGGCGGGATCACTGCTCTAGAGCTAGTGGAAGGATTTACAGCACAACGGGTTAAGGTGCATTATTTCCTGAGGGGGGATCGGTACTGGAGCAATGTACTGGATGAAGATGAATCGAGGATCATTGAAAAGAAACTGATTGAGGAGGGGGTTCAGATCCACTATAATACTGAAGCCAAAGAAATTCTGCATAAACGCGGTCGGGTGATTGGTGTAGTTACAAATATGCAAGAATCAATTAAATGCCAGGTAGTCGGTTATGCTGTCGGTATTAAACCTCGATTGGCATTGGCACAAGGTGCCAACCTGGCGACCGAGCGGGGGGTGTTGGTGGACGAATTCTTACAAACCAACCAACCGGATGTTTTTGCTGCTGGAGATGTTGCCCAGGTCTATGATCCCCTCTCCGATCGCTATATTTTGGATAGCCTGTGGAACCCTGCGCGTAATCAGGGATACACTGCAGGTTTGAATATGGTTGGTGTCAGAAAAAAATATATCAAGGAGATCGCCTTCAATGTAACCCGCCTGGCAGGGATTACCACGACGATCATCGGCATGGTGGGTGTTGGCAGGACAGAAGATGAAGATATGGTGGATATAGCCCGCGGCGATAGTGAGACTTTCCGCCAATTACCCAACGGTATCGCCATGAGATCCGGTTCAGATGTAAACCATGTTCGCTTGCTTGTAGGGGAAAAGACCTTACTAGGTGCATTGGTGATGGGAGACCAAACACTCACACGTCCAATCAAGGAATTGATCCTCGGGCAAGTGGATATATGTAAAGTACACGATAAGTTTTTCGAAGAGAATATACCCCTTGCAGACATTGTAATGGATCACTGGCTGGAATGGAGGCAGAAAAGTGGGCAGGAATAAAGAACTGTGGCTGGCGATCTTGTGCATGCTTTTGATCGGCGGGATATACGGACTAGTGACCTTATGGTATCGTGAAGTGCCAGCCGCCAGTGGATTATTCGGGCACCTGATCGGGGTGATGGGGTTTATTCTGATGTTGATGACCGAGT
>Ga0172370_10000570_pt1 | contig 57577 bp, 40 predicted proteins | sample LakKiv5m_FD_114538 | JGI IMG/M metagenome (GOLD analysis project Ga0172370, IMG submission 114538) | Freshwater microbial communities from Kabuno Bay, South-Kivu, Congo - kab_022012_11.5m | ecosystem: Environmental > Aquatic > Freshwater > Lake | place: Democratic Republic of the Congo... | reverse complement strand
GCATCAACAAAAGCGGTATGGATCATTTCAACACGGCCATCCTTATTGAGATCGATGAAGTCTTCACTACCGGCATTATACGTCCCTAAACTGTAAGCTTGATATTTTTTGCCAACTGAGAATATGAACAACCGAAAGTAGCGTTGCCCGCCCAGACCGCAGCCGCCAGAGTTGGTCAACAGCACAAAATCCGTTATGTTGTCCTCATTTAACAGGCCGGCAGATACCTCGGGTGCTTCATCACCTACCCACCCATCGATATCCGTTGGTGCAAGGAGTTGCTGCCCTGTCTTACGGTTTGCGATGTGTGCTGTGCATCCACCATACTGGGTAATCACGATAGCCACTTCAGCATCGTTCGGTGCATATAACACCCAGGTGGTTTTTTCGCGTTCGGTATTGGTGAAGGTTTTGACTACCTTACAGAGTTGCATTGGATACAAAGGTGGAGTTTTTCCAGGCAGGAAGGGGCTATATTCAAGGTCGTAGGCATAAGCCAGATTGGCAAGTAGAAGACATAAGTTGTAGAGTAGTGCGTACGAAATAATCCTATTGCTTCGTGTCGGCATATGCATGAGACACCTCCTTTTATTACGCATAGTATACCCTTGCGTGAATGACATATCAATCGCTCAGTTTTGTAGGTGTTTGCCGGTTCTTTCGCACAGAATTCAGAGCGTTTTTTAATTAACCGTAATTGGGGAAGATTGCGGCAGAGGAGCTACTTATGAGGCAGCCTTTTGCCTCTCCACCTAAAATATGTTACTTTATCCCTCGTCTTATGCTTATCAATTACCACAGCCATACCAACTGGAGCGATGGACGGGCGACGCTGGGGGAGATGATCGCCGGGGCGCGGGCGGCGGGGCTGGCGGAGTTTGGGATTTCCGATCATTATGCCCCGTTTCCGGATGGCCGCCAGGTGGACTGGGCGCTGCCGCCGGCCTTCCTGCCGGAATATGTTGCCCGTGTATTGGCGGCGAAGGAGGCGGAAACGTCCGGGTTGATCGTCCGCCTGGGTATCGAGATCGACTTCTTCCCGGAGACCATCGAGCAGGCGAAGGACACGCTGGCGCATTACCCCTTCGATTACCTGATCGGCTCCGTGCATTTCGTGAAGCCCGGCCCGCGTTTCTTCCCTATCGACTTCGACGCGAGTTATTGGGAAGCGCTGTCGCCGGAGGAGGTGAACGATATCTGGCGTCTTTACTGGCTACGGGTCCGCGCGCTGGCGGAAAGCTGCTGCTGCGACTTCATCGGCCATCTCGACCTGCCGAAGAAATATGGCTACCTGCCCACCGCCGACCTGGCCGCTGAAGCCAACGCCGCGCTGGATGCCATCGCCGCCGCCGGCCTCGCCATCGAGATAAACACCGCCGGCTGGCAGAAACCCATCGGTGAGGCCTATCCTTCTCTCTGCTTGCTCCGTGCCGCCCGCGACCGCGACATCTCCCTCCTCATCAACTCCGACGCCCACACCCCCGCCGACGCGGCCACAGGCTACCCACGCGCCTTCGCCATCGCCCGCGAGGCCGGATATGCGAAACTGGTGCGCTATGAACGGCGGCAACGATATACTTACCCGATCAAATAATCTCTGTCGAGGACTTTTATTTATATCGTTAACACTTGCGTCATGCTTTTCTCCCAATATTCAATCGCCAATCCGGCAGGATTGAGTTTCTCAACGAATACCTGGTAATCTTTCGCGGACAGCTCGCCGCTGATGAGCAGGCTTTTCCCGCTTTCCTGTATGTGGCGGAAATGGCTCAACATGGCCGGCAGATCCCAGGGTATCGCCTCGCGATCCAGGCTGATCTCTATGGTATTGAGAACTTCCAGCTCGCACACCGTCTCCAGGTGCTGTAGCCCGACGCTGTGCAGGTGGATCAGCGTGAAGGGGAAAGCCTCCAGCGCCCGCCGGTCAAACCGGCTGAAATGCTCGCGATAGGTTGCGGCGGAAAACAGGCTGGAGGCATCGATCTGGTAATCCAGCACCGGGCCGGGCGCGAACAGCTTCCAGCAAGATACGACGCCGTCCTGCCAGAGGGGCCGCCGCATTTGCTCCCAGCGCGCCACTGCCATATGAAGATCCGTCATCCGTTGTGCCAGCACCGCCAGCTCCTCCGGCGCGTCTTGCACTGGACAACAGGCGGAAAGCGCGGTATAAAACAGCAGTAAGCGCTCTCATGATGAAAAAACGTCGCATAGGAGGCATGGCCATTCGCGTTCTGCTCATCGCCAATCCTAAAGCCGGGATGTCAAGCCGCACCCAGGTCGAGCTGACGGCCTGGATGGCGCGCCTTGCCGGGCACACGCTCGCCATCGAAGCGCCGGAAAGCGCCGAAGACACCGTTAAGGTTGCCCTGCGTGGGGCGGCGGAAGGATACGACCGTATCCTGGCCGCCGGCGGCGACGGCACCATCAACCGCGTGGTCTCCGCCCTGGCTGAAACAGAGGTTCCGCTCGGTATTATTCCCATCGGCACGGTAAACGTGCTGGCGCGGGAACTGGGCATCCCCCTCGATCCGGTAAAGGCACTGCAGATCGGGCTGGGCGACCGTATTCGCAGTGTGGACCTTGGCACGGCGAACGGGCAATATTTCGCGCTGATGGCCGGCATGGGATTCGACGCGAAGGTGGTGTCGGAAATCGTGCCGCGGCTGAAGGAGCTGTTCGGCTCGCTGGCTTATGTAACTGCCGGACTGCAGACCCTTGCGCGTTATAAATGCAGCCAGTTCTACCTTACCTTCGAAGGCCGTACCATTCGCGTTCCCGCCTGGATGTTAGTGGTTTGCAACGCCGGCTATTATACCTACCAGCTCTCCATCGCTTCCGGCGCGCGCATGGACGACGGTCTGCTTGATGTCATCGTCTTCGGTGAGCAGAACGCGCTGGACCGCCTGACGCAGATCGGCGCGGTTTTCATCGGCCAGCACGTCAAGCATCCGAATATTCGTTATTTCCAGACTGCCGCGCTGTCCGTCTCCGCCGAGCCGCCCGTCCGCCTGCAGCTCGATGGCGATACTGTCGGCGTCTCCCCGGTCGAAATCGACATCCGGCGGCGCGCTCTCCGCGTCATGGCGCCGGAAGTATCTGCGCATTGATGGTGAACCCTGTCTGCCTCCTGCCATGGGCTGCCTCCGGTTAACACCCCGGTCACCTGGGTATAACGATAACCCGCCTCGCGCGGTATATGTTCCGGCAAAGCCGGAAGTATGGCGACACACACCATGAAGGAGACCACCATGACCGAGCTCACCCGCGTTCCCGAGGAGATGACTGCCGAGACGGCATCGTTGAGCCTGCCGGGCAAGGCCCCGCTGACGCTGCCGGTGCTCGAGGGTAGCGAAGGGGAGCGCGCCGTGGAGATCGGGGCGCTGCGAGGCGAGAGCGGATATATCACGCTGGACGACGGCTTCGGCAACACGGGGTCGTGCACCAGCGATATAACCTTCATCGACGGCGAGCAAGGCATTCTGCGCTACCGCGGCTACGATATCGCGGAACTGGCGGAGCACAGCACCTTCGTGGAGACGGCGTGGCTGCTCATTTACGGCGAGCTGCCCACGCCGGGGCAGTTGCTGGCCTTTAGCGGTATGCTAACCGAATACGAGCTGCTGCACGAAGGATTGCGGCACCACTTCGAAGGTTTTCCCCCTACCGCGCATCCGATGGCCATGCTGTCGGCGATGATCAACGCATCGAGCTGCTACCACCCCGAGCTGATGGAGGACGGCGACGAAGAGCATTTCATGCGGAACGCGGCGAAGCTGATCAGCAAGGTGCGCACAATTGCCGCCTTCAGTTATAAAAAGACCATGGGGCAGCCGATCATCTACCCGCACCCGAAGAAGAATTACGCCAGCAACTTCCTGCACATGATGTTCTCGCTGCCGAACGCTGAATACGACCCGCCGCGCGAGGTGCTGGCGGCGCTTACCAAGTTCCTCATCCTGCATGCCGATCACGAACAAAACTGCTCGACTTCGACGGTGCGCATGGTCGGCTCGTCGGGAGCGCATCTCTTCGCCGCGGTGGCGGCCGGAGTGTGCGCCTTGTGGGGCCCGCTGCACGGCGGCGCCAATCAAGCGGTGATCGAGATGCTGCACGACATCTACCACCGGGGCGAGCGCATGACCAATATTATCGCACAGGTGAAGGCGCGGGAGTTCCGCCTGATGGGTTTCGGTCATCGCGTATATAAAAACTTCGATCCCCGCGCCCAGATTCTCAAGCAGGCGCTGCGCGATATGGTGAAACGCGAGAAAGGCACGGATCCGCTGCTGGAGATTGCCATGGAGTTGGAGGAGGCTGCGCTGACCGACGACTATTTCCTCAGCCGCAGTCTCTATCCGAACGTGGACTTTTACTCGGGATTGATCTTGCGCCACATCGGCATCCCGGTGAGCATGTTCACTGTAATGTTCTCCATAGGCCGCGTTCCCGGCTGGATCGCGCATTGGGCCGAACAGCGCCGTTCCAGCACGCGCATCATGCGCCCGCGGCAGGTCTATACCGGTCCCGTCCAACGGGCCTATGTGCCGATGGATGAGCGGTAATAACCTTATCCGGTAAGCAAAAAAACCTCGGATCCGCGGGAATCTACGTTCATTTCCTTTCCCTGATCCAGCGGAGCCGGAAGCAATATAAATATAAAGTGGTGAGTGGCGAGTGTTCCAATAACACTCGCCACTCGCCATTCGACAGATATCGCTTAACTTTTTGTTAAAATTCAAGCGTGAGAAGAAGGAGAGCGGTCGATTAGGTGGTATTATAGAGCAGTATCTCGCTGATACAGCCAGTGCCAACCGGTCGAGCGTATCGACTGCCAGGCGCATTCATTGCCAGCATATAGCGACCGGAAGGGGATTTGAAATGAAAACGATCGCCATTTTCTCCTTGATTGCTGCGGCGTTGTTCGCTGCCTTGATCCTGTTCGGCTGCCATGGCAGCAGCACGCCGATCAATAATGACCCGGACCCGCCGAATCCGCCGCCCAATAACGGGCGTGTCACCGATGAGTATGGCAACGGCATTCCGGGCATCAACGTAATGACCACCGACGGCACAAATATCTGGAATACCGTCACCGATGCCAACGGCTATTATCTGTTGCCCAACGTCACGCCGGGCAGCCGGGTCATCGCGTTTTACGGTAACGGATGGATCAGCAACTACCTGGGTGTCGTGGTGGGCGCTGCCGGTCTGCAAGCCAGTGTCACCCTCGATCCCCAACTGCTGGCGTCGCCTGTGGTGAAACCCGGTTTGAATCTCAACGCGCCGGTTATCAGCCAGGTAAACGGCACGGCGGACGTCTCCGGGGCGATCACCAATCTGGATATCGAGCACGCCGTCATAATCGTTAACGGTTCCGCGACGCTGCTTACCACCAACAACGGCAATTTAGATACCCTCGCCATTCTGCAGCCGGGGAACAATACCCTGCATATTTGGGCGGTGAATGCGGTCGGCTCAACTCTCTCCACTCCCATGGTCGTCAACTGGACCCCCACCGAAGCCGTCTTCTTCCGTGTGACGCTGACCTGGGACGGCACGGGAGATATCGACCTGCATACCTGGGACCCGAATGCCCAGCACAGCCTTTACAATAGCAAGATCATTCCCACCGGCCTCCTCGATGTTGACAACACGGTTATGGATGGTCCGGAAAACTTCACCTGTACCACGCTGGCGAATGGACGCTTCCGCATTGGGGTGAATTCTTATAACAGCCCCCAGCGCAACGCTACCATACGGGTGGCCGTGCTCTCCGGTCCCAATGCCGGGCAGAGGTATACCTTCGGTCCTTATCTGTTCAGAGGATCGAACTGGAATGAAGGTTATCCGATCACCGGCAACACGGCGTCCTGGTGGCGGCCATGCGATATCACCGTCGCGGGCAATATCATCAACGTCGTTCCGCCGGATAACACGCAACTGCAAAGATCCATACAGAATGAACGGATGCTGACTTCCTGGAAAAAGTAGCGCGTTGCCGTGCCGATGGTTATCCCCCGGTTTTCGCTTGGGAGATCGGGGGACAGGTAAAGCATTGTCGTCTTTCTCCCGATTCGGAAAGAAATATTCGACAGAGAAGGAGAATGGATCGGGATGGTGAAATAAGGTTGTTATTGCTGTCCTGGCCGGCGCTGATTCGCCAGCCAGCGTTGCAGCCCATTCTCAAAAAGGAGCATACGATGAAGTATCTGGTCAGTATTGTCCTCGTCGCCGCGGCACTTTTCATGGCCCTTGCCTTTGCAGGTTGCCAGGATGATGGTGGGTATCAACCGCCGGCAGTCGTCTCCGAGTAAACTTTTTTCAGAGAGAGCATCACCCGGATCACCGACGACCGGTAATACGGCGGTCCGGGCGGTTGCGTCTCCGGCAATCCGCATCGCCCCCGATCTTTGAGCGTAGATCGGGGGTGATGCTTTATGACGCATGAAAATCGGCAGGAAGATGCAGATATTTCGGCCAATGCCGCGGCTGATGCTGGCCCGTGGCGGTGTCTGCCGGCTGGCAGCGCCGCCGGTGATGATGCTGGCGGCGGAAGCGCCGTTCGCGGAGACGATTCGGCGCCAGCTCGAGACATTATTATGCCGGGTTGAACAGTCAGCCTCCCTGCCGCCGCACGCGTTGCTGATCGCCGCGAATGGAGCAGGGGAGGCGCTGCTCGCCCGACTTGCCGCGCTCGAACCGCCGGCAAATGCCGAGGGATATCGGCTGGTGGTAGACGGCGACGGCGTGCTGCTGCGCGGCGCGGATGCCGCCGGATTGTTTTACGGAGTGCAAACCCTTCGGCAACTGCTCGCCGGAAATGCGGAAGAGATCCCCTGCCTGGAGATTGAGGACTGGCCGGAGATGGGCTATCGGGGGTTCGCGCCGTTTTTCGGCGGACACGCCTATGACAAGCTCCCGGAGAATCCGCGTTATTACCGGCGCTGGGCGGAGCTGGCGGCGGCGCACAAGCTGAACCGTTTCGCCTTCGAAAGCGAGGCGTTCGGCGATGACGCGGAGCTGCGGGCGTTCGGCGACTTCTGCCGCGCGCATGGCCTCGAACCCATCCCCACGCACCCCTTTCTGGGCATCATGCACCCGCATGTCGTTCGATATGTAGAAGCCGGGGAAGAGGAATTCCAGGAGATAATGCGCCCTGCGGCGCGCGCTATGCATTTATTGAAGCCGCAGGTATTCTGCATCGGCGCCGATGAATTGATCACCAGTTACGATCATACTAAGCGCGACAGCCTTTACACAGCCGAGCAGCAAGCAAAAATGGCGCCGCACGAGTGGCTGGCGCGCTGCCTGCTGCGCTTCCACCACTATTTTGCCGAGCGCGGCGTAACGCTGGCGATCTGGGCGGACAGCCTGATCGATCCGGAGCAGTTCTACGGTTGCCCCGCGGTGAACGGTTATGGCGGGGCGCCGGACGATTATTATCGCATGGCGCCGCTGCTGCCGCGCGATCTGCAGTTATGGGACTGGCAATATACCGCCGTGCCGGAATATCCCAGCCTGAGCCACCTGCGGGAGCTGGGCTTCGATACCGTTGCCTGCCCCTGGTTCCGTATGGCTAATCTCGAATTGCTTGCCGAATACGGCTGCAAAACGGCTGGTAAACAGTTCTTGGGCATGATGGGACTGCATTGGGCGACGCCGCGAGATGAGGAAAAGCTGGAACAGCTCATCCCGCGTGACGGCGACTGCGCCTGGTCGCCGGGCCGTTACGGCGACGGGCATCCCGGCCTGGATGCCTACCGCAAGATCATTGCCCAAAATCCCTGCCGCAACCTGCCGCCGGGCCGGCATCACCTCCGCTTCACCCCCGATGCGGAGACGGAAAACGCCGCCTTCCGTGTTTATGCCCTGCGCATCGTGGGCGGCGAAGCGATCGATGTAAAACCGGGCCGTACGGCGGAGACCGACTACGGATTCACCACTGCGCCCGGCGCAGAATTTACCTTATTCAAAGTTGTTATCTACCTGACTGCCGCCTGTAAGGCAACAATAGCCTATGCATCGACCATAGATGGCGATAATTTCATCTCACTCGCCAACGCCGGCCCGGGTGGCACGCTGGCGGCGGCAGTTCCCACTCCGATCCAGGGACAACAGATATGCCTTCGCCTCATTCTTTTCAATGCTTCGAGCGAGCGCATGGGGATGATCGAGGAGATGGAAATTGATTGTAAAGTTGTCGAATGATATGAAGTAAGATGAAATGGAATTCCCGACAATTTCAGCACAGGGATATTTTATACGTCCAATCAACTCCCAGAATAAAGCGAGAAGTCATCGCTTTTGTGGTGAGCATGACATTAAGGGTGCTATTTGTCCGAATTGCGCTAAACCACTACTGTGTTTTTTTCAAAACTTTATACTTAAAACTCAATTCTACCTCTTCCCGCATAGCAACGTCCGCACCGCGCATTCGTCGGTGAAGGCGGCGGTGGAGTAGGGGTACGGCTCACCGCGCCGCCAGCTTTTCCAGTCGGCAATCTTCGGGTCGTCGCCGTAAATACCGAGTAACTCAAGGCCGGCATCGGCGACGATGCGGCGAAGCTCCGGGGTCAGATACAGGCGCCAGGAAAAGGGCAGGTGGCGCCGTTCCCCGGTAGGCAAGTGAATGGCGGTGATGGTGAAGCCGAAGCGGCCTTGCGCTACATCGCGGGTATCCTCGCTCTGGAACAGCCAGTTCGGATCGGCTTCGTGAAAATGCCACTCTTTGCCCAGCTTCGACGGCAGCGCCAGGTAATTCTACGACCAGATCAGCGCGCTGCTGGTACAAAAGGATTGCTTCGGGTACAATCTGCGGGCGGGGGACCATCCGGGTATGCGAATCGTTTACATAGCGGCCGGCGCGGGGGGGATGTATTGCGGGGCGTGCGCGCGGGATGTCGCGCTGGTTCGCTCGCTGCTCGCGCGCGGGAATGACGTGCGGGTAGTTCCGCTTTACACGCCGCTGCGGCGGGACGGCGGCGAGCTGCCGGAGACGACGCGCATACACTACGGCGGCATCAATGTGTTCCTGCAGCAGTCATCCTCGCTTTTCCGCCGCACGCCGGATACCGTCGATCGCGCGCTGGACAATCCGGCGCTGCTGCGCTGGGTATCGCACTTCGCCATCTCCACCGACCCGGCAAAGCTGGGCGCGATGACGGTCTCCGTTCTTTCCGGCAATGACGGACGGCAGCGGAAGGAGCTGCGTAAACTGCTCGACCACCTGGCGGAAATCCGGCCCGAGATCGTGGTCATCACCAACTCGCTGCTGTCGGCGGTAGCGCCGGCGATCAAGGAGCGGCTGGGTGTGCCGGTGGTTTGCCTGCTGCAGGGCGAGGAGGAGTTCGTCGATTCGCTGGGCGCGCCGTACCGCGAGCAGGCGTTGGGGTTGATGCGCGCCAACGCGGCCTCCGTCGATCGATTCTTTGCTTCTTACCAGGCGCATGCCTGCGAAATGGCCGCATTCCTCGCGGTGCGGCCGGAGCGCATCATGGTGGTGCGGGCCGGGATGGAGGTGCCGCCGCGGCCATTGGCGATACGACCTCGCGCGCCTTTCACCATCGGCAGCCTTTCCGTCATCACTCCCGGCAAAGGGCTGGATTTGCTGGTGACCGCCGCGAAACGGCTGGTCGATCAGGGGCGCGAAATCCGCCTGCTGATAGCCGGCAGGCCGATAAACGCGCCATACTGGCGCAAGGTACGGCGGCAGCTCGTTGCTACCGGTCTGTCCTACGAATACCTGGGCGAAGTGGATTATGAAGGGAAGCAGGCCTTCTTCAAGCGCTGCGGCGCCTTCACCGTGCCCAGCCGGTGCAAGGAGGCGCGCGGCATGTCGTTCATGGAGGCGCAGTTGGCAGGCGTGCCGGTAGTGTCGCCGGCGGCGGGTATCTTCCCGGAAATGCTATCGCTGACCGGCGGAGGATTGCTGGCGCCGCCTGGCGATGCCGCCGCGCTGGCGGCGGCGCTGGATCGGTTGCTGGCTGATCCCGAAGAGGCGGATCGCCTGGGCCGCGCCGGGGCGGAAGGCGTCGCCCGCCATTTCTCCGCCCCACGCATCGCGGAGCAGGTAGAGGGGTATTTTGCGGAGCTGCTATCGGAGCGCGGGCGCCTCGTCCGCGCGAGCGAATGATATCAAGCACAGGCGAGACGTCTGCGCTCCGGCATTATTTCAAGTCGTAACAGGCAAACTCCGTTTTATTGCGCACCAGCAGTTTGCCGTCGGACACGACGGGGGCGGTCCAACTAAACGAACCGCCCAGCGGGGTGAAGCGGCCCAGCTCTTTGTAGGCTTCCGGAGAAACTTCAACCATCGCCAGTTGGCCGTTGGCTCCGTCGAGCACCAGCAATACGCCGTCGATTGCCATCAAGCCGCCTTTCTCGAAGCCACGCTGCGACCAGATAATCTTTCCTTCCTCCCGTGGGTCCATGCAGAGCAGCCGGCCCGGATCGCTGGTACCGTAGATGAAGTTGTCGATGAGCAGCGGCGCGCTGAAATGGGAATGCATGTTGCGGTTTTCCCACTTCTTCACCGGCCCCTCCGGCGTGATCTCGATTAGCGCGCAGCCGCGCCCATAATTGCTGGTAATATAGATGCTATTCCCGATGACGAGGGGCATCGCGGCGTTGACATCGTTCGGCGTTCGCCAGGGGAAGGACCAGAGCAGCTTGCCCGTCTCCGTCTCGACGCCGTTGATGCTGGTGGCGGAGAAGATCACGTATTGCTTGATGTCCAGGATAATGGCGATTACCGGCGCGGTATAACCCGGCTTATCCGTGCCGCCGCCTTGCCATATCAACGCGCCGGTGTTCTTGTTCAACGCCAGCACGGCGCCTTTTTCCGCGCCGGGACAAAGGATAACCTTCTCGCCGTCGATCACCGGCGAGGCGGCCAGCAGCCAGCTTGGCGGGCGCGCACCGTAATCGGCCACCAGGTTGCAGCTCCAGATTTTTTCACCCGTTTCCGCGTTGAGGCAGAACACCTGGCCCAGTGAACCTTGCGTATAGAGCTTGCCGTTGTCATACACCGGCGTAGTTTCGGTATAACCGTAGGCGTCCGTCTTGCCGGTGTTGGGGTATTCGAAAGTCCAGATGGGTTTGCCGTCCGCCACGTTGAGCGCGTAGACGATATCCTTGTTATCCACATGATCGATGATGAAGACTTTGCCCGCGGCAACCGATGGACCGGCGTGCCCGCCGTCATGCATCGGCATCTTCCACAGCAGCGCCGGGGGACGAGCGGTCCAGTCCTTGTTGATGCCGGTTTCAGCGGAAATGCCGTCGGCCCGCGGCCCGCGGAAATAGGGCCAATCCGCCGCCATGGCAGCCAGCGACAGCAAGGCAACCAATGCCATCATGATCGTGAAACGCATGCTCGAGCCCCCTCGGCAGGTATTGTACAGTGCAGCGAGAGGAGGCGTCAATGAAGAGTGGCGAGTGGCTAGTGGCTAGTTACTCGCCACTAGCCACTTAAAACTCAATTAGCGCAGGCCCAGTGCAGGCGTCGGGGTGGGGGAGGGCGGCGTTTTGGCTTCTTTCGTGGGGAAGTCGGGAATGCCCATCACGATTTGCGGGCCGCCGGCGCGGGTGTAGGTGACATGACCCCTTGCATGGCGGACGCTGCCGATCAGGTTCAGCGGGAAGCTCAATTTTCCCTTATTCACCTCAAAACGGGCGTAGACTTGCGGTTCATTGAGAGTGCCGGTGATCGTGCCCCAGGTGCCGGTCATCTCATCTGCCGTGCCCGCGTTACGGATCATTTCGTCATACGAGATCATCGCGAGGACGGGGAGCGGCATTCCGTCCGGTTGCAGGGAAAGGCCCGGGTATGCCAGCGGGGTGCGCCGCAGCGGCACGCTGAAGATGCTCTTCGACATTTTGACACCGTCGCCGACCTGCACCGCGATCGACAGCCGCGGATCGAAAGAAAACGGGCCCCAGCCGCCATCGCCGGCAACCATCTTCGGCTCCTTCAGCTTGATATGTTCGAGCAGCATCACGCCTTCCAGCACCGGCGTCGCGCCCTTGCTTACCAGGTGTAGTGCGCCGCTGGCCTTCGGCGCCACCATCAACTCGGCGGGCAGCGGCAGCTTATCGACGGCGGCATACAGGTCCCACTGCCAGTGTTGCGGCATCAGCAGGTTTTCGCCCGCGATGCTCACCGTGCCGGCGGCGTCGAGGGATCCCGGCGGGTCTTTTTTACGGCCGATGTCGGCGGTCAGGCGCTCGATCGTCACAATGCTTCGCCGCGGGTCGCCGGCGATCGAGGCGCGCAGATCGATGTTTTGCAAGCTGTCGGCAAATCCCGGATTGCCGAGATTGAAACCGGCATTGCCGCGCACCTCCAGCCAACCTTCGTCGAAGCGCGGCTGTGCGGCGGTGCCGGTCACGCGCAGTCCGCCCTCCACGCTGCCGGTGAGTGATGTCACCATCGACGGAAGCAACGGGCGCAGCGCCGCCAGCTCCTGTTGCGGCAGATCGATGGCCAATGATAACGGGCGGTCTTGCCGAAGGGAAGGTTGGAAATTTTCCCAGCGCACCGGCGCCTGCCCGCTCACCCGCACCGGCTGGCCATCTACTAGTAGCTGTATTTGACCATCGGAGAGCTTGAGCTGTGACGCGTCCAGCCGGATGTGCCCGCTCGCCCGCGGAATCGCGCGGTCTTCATACCGCAGGTCGGCAAGCTGAAGGTCGCCATCCAGCGCCGGATTTTGCCAGGGCCCGCGCAATACGCCGGTGAAATCCAGCTTACCGTCGAAGGGCAGGTCGGGCAACCACGGCGCAAGAGCCTTCGCCGTCAGGTTGCCGGCGACCACCCGCAGGTCCACATTCCTGCCCGGCTCGATGTCGCCGGCGACCCGCGCAAGGTTCACTCCCGCGCTGGCCGCGGCCAGCTCATCGACGCGCAAGCGATAATGTCCATCGACCGGTTGGCCGCGCAGTTGCCCGCGTAAATCCGGCAGCGACGTCCCGGCAAGCGCCAGGCGATCCAGGTTGAAGCCGAGAGTAAGCGCCGGTTGCGCGTAGCTGCCGTCGGCGGTCAGCTCTATCCGGCCATGTCCGGAGCTGCCGTCGGGCAGCGCCAGGGCAAAAGGCAGGTCCGACTCGCTCATCATGGCGATAAGGCGGGTCAGATCGATATCGTGTATCGCGAGCCGGACGTTCTTCATGCGCTGCCGATCCAAGTAGAAATGCCCGGATCCCTCCGCGCTGAACACTCCCCCGGCTACACCGCGGCGCACGATCAGCTCGCGAGCGTCATGGTGATACCGGTACTGCAGATCAACGCTGCCATCCCGCATCGGCACGCCCGCGGCGGCGAACCGCGGCGCGGTTACGCTCACGTCCGCCGTCATCGGCTCGGGACCGGAACCGTCGAGGACGCCGTGCAGCGCTCCGGCAATTTGCGCCTCGCCGTGCAGTGGGATGGGAATATTGAACAAGTCGAGCGGCATGTCTTCAAGCCGCGCCTGGATGCCGGTGAAATCCGCGTCTACACGCAGGCGCCCGCCCAACGGGCTTTCCGCCGTTCCCCGTCCGTGAATGGTGCTGGCGTTTCGCTCCAGCGCCAGGTCTTGAATCTGCATCTTCCGATCCGCGTAGGTGAAGGTCAGACCGAGCCGGTCTAGCTCGAGCGGATATTCTCCGTCCGCGACAGGCACCTGCACGATGGCATCAGCAATTGTCGCCTGGCCGCCGAGTACGATGCCTTCATCCGTATAACGCACGTCAACCGTGCCGAAGGCGCCGCCGTCGATCCGCCACGGGCTTTCCGCTTCGAAGAGTGATGTGATGTTATCCACGGAGGCGCCGTGCAGCTCCAGCGTGGCGACCAGTCCGACCAGACTCTTGCGCGGGTCGAGTCCCTTCCCATCGTCCACCACGCGGCCCGTCATGCCATCGCGGGTGAAGACGATATTGCGCAGCCGCAGGTTGGCGCCGCTATATTCGAGATCGCTTTCCGCTTGTGTGAATTCACGTCCCAGCAGTGCGCCGTCCCGCGCGATCGCATGAGCGACCAGAACAGGCGCGGAGATATCGCCTTGCACCGTGCCGGTCAATTCCGCCTCGCCGGTCAGCTTGGCATAAAACTTTTGCAGATTGACCATGTCGCCGCGCACCGGCAGGCGCAACGCACCGCTGCCGGCTCTATCATCACGCCGGAAGCTGCCGTCAGCGACGGTGAAATGGCCGTATTCGGTTTGCGCGTCCGCGTTCGGGATGGCGATAGAGACTGCTCCATCTCGCGCGGCCACCCGCAGTGTGGTGGTTATGCGATCGACGCGCTTGTCCTGATAGACGATTCCCTCGGCGCTGAGATCGGTGGCGAAACGCAGATTCTCTTCGTTATCCAGCGTGAGGGCGAATGTGCCCTCGCCGGTGCCGGACAAGTCCTTCACGTTGAGTGCCCTGGTCAACTGCGCCAGGTCGATATCGCGATAGCTGCCTTTCGCGTCGAGGACGATCCCGCCAGGCATGGCATCGAGCGGAACCAGCAGCGGGCCGGCGGCCACTTCGCCGCCGAACAGCCCGGCGCGAATCTCGTCGAACCGCACGCCCGAACGGGTGACGGTCATCTTGCCGCGTATATTCTTTGCCGCGCCCCAGGGCATGCGCGCTTCACCGACCGATGCCGTGCCGTTCAGCAACGGGTCCTTTGCCAGCGCGTTCCATGGCGTGGCGCTGGTCAATGCCAGTTGTAGATTTTGATATTCCGACTCGCCGAGGTTCGCATGGCGGACGCGAGCGGAGAGAATAAGGCTGGAACGCTCCCCGGCAGTGGCAACGCCGGGAGCCAGGCGGAATGCCGTTGCCGCGCCGTCCAGTCGCAACCCGCTGATCTCCGTGTGCTCGTTTTCGAGCGTGCCGTCGATGCGCAAATCGGTGGATTTGCCGGTCACCTCCGCCACCAGCTTCGTCTTGCCGGAAATGGTTACATCTTGCAGCCATTTCGTCTCGGGAAAGAGCTGCTGAAACTGCGGTCCCTGTCCGGAGGCGGTCAGCGTCAGGGCTACTTGCGGCTGCGCGTGGGTCAGGTCGAACAGGTTCAGGTCGGTCAGCTTGCCCGCCAGCGTCAGCGGGATTTGCCCGGCGCGCGCCCGCACGTTGATAAATTCCAGCCGGCTACCGCGCGGATAACGCTCGCGGTCGTGCACCAGGCGCAGCCGTCCGGACGTCGCCATGATGGGCGAGGACATCTCATGCAGGCGCAAGCCTACGCCGGACAGGTCCACTTCCGCGGTCAACGTGTCGGTAGAGATCGTGCGATTTGGCGCGGGCAGGTTGGTGAATAATGCTGATAACCGCAACGCTGCCGTGCCGTTTTCGAAGGTGATGGGCAGATTTGCCGGGAGGAATTTCGCCACTGCATTCACCGCGATGTCGTCGGCCGATACATTGATACGCGTGCTGCCGTCGTCGCCCGAATAATTGCCCGCCAGCATGACCGCGCCCATGCGGCTGGACGCGCCCCGCGCGGAAACCAGGAAGGAGTAATTCCCCCCTCCCCGCGAAGACAGCGTGCCGCGAACGCCGACCAGCCGCTGGGTCATCGGCGCTTCCTGTATGCCGAATCCCCGCGCATCATGCAAAGTCACCTGTCCGTCGGCGACCACTACCCGCGCGCGCAGCGCGCTGCCGGCCTGGGCAGCATTCAGGCGATCGAGAATATCCTGGAAATTCCAACGTCCATCCGATGCCCGGCTGATTGCCAGATTCGGGGTGTTCACCGTAATGCGATCGATGGCATCCACCGGATTCTGATTGCGGTGAAGGATAAGCGAAAGGAGATTGAAATCGGCGCGCGTGTTTTTAGCCGTGGCGGCAGTCCCGCCGGCAAAAGTCTTGCCGTCGGCAATCGCCAGGTCATGAAAAACGAGCTGGTTCAATCCTTGAATCGTCACGCTGCCGATGCGCACGTCTCGCCCGATAAGCGCGCGCAATTCGCTTTCCGCCCGTGGTCGCAGGGTGTGCTGGAGCCGCGCAAGCTGGCTACCGCCGAAGAATAATACGGCAAGGACAGCCACGAATAGCAGCACGCAGAGCACCGCTGCCGCCTGGGCAAAACGCAAGAAGACACGGGCCACGGTATTGCGGAAATGAGTCATAAGTGTCCAGTTGTGTGCGATTGCGCCGGCGTCGCGGGTCACCGAAGAGGGTGGGAGACCAGCGCGCAGGTGACCCACTTTGGTTAAGTGGATTTCTTAAATAGTACCCGTCCAGGACTATCTCAATCACGGAATAGATAGGCGGCGGCAGAGAGACTTCCGGTAAACGCTTACATACCTCGGAGTCTCGCAGTAATTCTATCAACATGCTATACTTATGTCAATGGGAGCGCGGACCTCCGAGTCCGCGAGCAGACCCAAAGACGGTTTTTGTGAATATTATCACGAATCGTACCACACCCTTCAACTACTTTCTGGAATGTGTTAAAATACCGAGGTTTTCAGTTGGGATGCGAGTTCCCCGAATCCGGCGTTGCCGGCAGCAACAAGCAGGCCGATCCAAAGGCCGTGCGGCGAATTTCTCTGCAAGCCGTTGTGGAAACGGCTCGTCAGATATTGGAGTGTGATGGATGTACCAATTACCTTATCAAGATCGGAGAGGCTTCACTAATTGTCTCCTGTCCGCCATCGGCGGTGACGGGGCCAATATGGCGGCCAAACTCCTCTTCAAAATCGCAGCCGAAGAGTTGAACCTCGATGGCGCCTATGATGCCAGGTATGGAAGCGAAAAGAAGGGCACACCGACCGATGTGTCGCTGCGCCTGTGCAATTTCGGCACGCCGGTGCGCGAAAGCGGACCGAACAACCGCCCGCATATCCTGTGTGTATTCCGCGAGAACCTGATCGCCGATCAGAATCTGGTGCGCGGGCTGCAAGATGACGCGACGGTTATCGTGAACACCTGCAAGACGCCAGAGGAAATTCGCGACATGCTGAAGTTGCACAACGGCACTATCTACGTGCTCGACGCCGGCAAGATCGCGCTGGAGACGCACTCGCGGCTGAACATGCCGATGATGGCGATGCTGGCCGACGTGCTGGGCTTCCCGGAAGAGGCGGTGGTGAAGAAGATCACGCAGACCTGGCCGCGCGCCGTGGAGCCGAACGTGGCCGCCTACCAGGCCGCTGTCGGGCAGGCAGTCAGCGAGCATTTCGCCGCGGATGGCGACTATCCGCTGGTGGACCCACTGGAGGTCCGCGGCGCCATTGGTTATGACAATATGCTGGACGGCGGCGCCATCGATGCGACCACCAGCAGCACCGTGGGCCGCAACAATGCCTACGCGCGCTCGAATCCGTCGCCCACATTCGATCTTGAAGTGTGCATACAGTGCGCGAAGTGCCTCACCGTGTGCGCCGATCCGGGCGCCATCCGCTGGGTGGACGGGAAGATGGCGGGCATCGACCTGACTTACTGCAAGGCCTGCATGCGCTGCGTGGAGGTCTGCCCGGAGACGAAGAAAGGCAAGGCTTTAAAAGATCCCGCCAAAGAAGGAGATACAGCATGCGCGTTTTAGAGAAAGCGACACAGAAAATGTTCCTCGGCAACGGCAACGACGCCGCCGCGGAAGCGATCCTGCATATCGGATATGACGGCGAGGGTTATTATCCCATCACCCCGTCGTCCGAGGTGGGCGAGATAGTCAGCAACGCCATTGCCAACGGGAAGAGCGATATCAGTTTCGTGGTCGGCACCAGCGAGCTGGCCGCCATCGGCATCTGCGCCGGCATGGCGGCGGCCGGCGGCCGCGTGGTGGACGTCACTTCGGCGCAGGGCCTGCTGCTGAAGGTAGAGGAGCTGTCCTCCATTTCCGGCCTGGGCCTTCCCATGGTGCTCAACCTTTCTACCCGCGAGATCAACGCGCCGCTCAACATCAAGAACGGCCACTCCGACCTGGTGGCGGCGCTGGGATTCGGCTGGCTCATCTTCATGGCGCCGAACGTGCAGGCCGTCTACGACATGAACATTATCGCCATCAAGGTCGCCGAAGCGGTGAGCCTGCCGGCGATCGTAGCCTATGACGGCTTCCACACCAGCCACGCCAACCGGCGCATCGAGACCTTTGCCGACGCGAAGGATGTCAGCGAATTCGTGGGCGAGCGCCCGCCATATCGCCGCAATCTTCTCGAGCTCGACAAGCCGACCACCTTCGGACCCTACATGAACGACGACGTGATCAACGCGAAGGTGCAGCTCGAACGCAAGATGGCGAAGGCCTACGAGATCATCCCGCAAATCTTCGAGCAATACGCCCAACTGACGGGCCGACGGTACAACTTCGTGGAAGTTTACGGCGATCCCAACGCGGAGGCCGGCATGTTCGCCATGAACACCGCCGCCGAAGCGGCGAAAATCGGGGTTGACGAGCTGGCGGAAGAGGGCCGGCAAGTCAAGCTCATCTCGCCGTACGTCATCCGTCCCTTCCCGGCGAAGGAGATGGTGGAGGCGGTTGGCGGCGCGAAGCGGCTGGTGGTCGCCGAGCGCGCCTCGCAATTCGGCGCGGGCAACTACATGGAGAACGAGATCGCCGCTGCCTTGCAGAAGGCCGGCAACAGCGGCACCGAGATCATCAGCCGCGTATACGGCCTGGGCGGGCTGAACTTCCGCCCGGACGAGGACGCCCGCCCGCTGTTCGAGCTGGCGCTGAACTGGCCGAACGTGGACGAGAAGCACAAGACGCTGGAAGGCCGCTACTGGGGCTCCTGGGCCGGCGATCCGAGCGTGAAGGCGCCGGTGACGCTGCAGCCGCTGACCGTGGAAGAGACCACGCTCAACGCTCAGTTCGCTGACGCGGCGAAGATGGACCTGAAGCAGCTCCGCGAACTGTCGAAGATGCCCTCGCGCTTCGAGAAGCACTCGGCGTGTCCGGGCTGCGGCATCTTCACCAATCTGAACCTGTTCATGCGCGGCATCGACGGCCCGGTGGTGTTCTTCTTTAACACCGGCTGCGGCATGGTGGTCACCACCGGCTTCCCGAACACCTCGATGAAGGTGTCATACATGCACAATCTGTTCCACAATGCCTCGTCCACCGCGACGGGTGTGGTGGAGATGTACCAGCGCTTCCGCGCCAAGGGAATCATTCCCGACCAGGAGATCACCTTCGTGTGTGTTTCCGGCGACGGCGGCGACGACATCGGCATGGACCAGTTGATCGGCGCGGCGCTGCGCGACGACCCGATCATCTTCCTGGAATACGACAATAAGGGCTACATGAACACCGGCGGGCAGCTCTGCTACACCGGCATATTCGGGCAGCGCAACTCCAACGCCCCCATCGGGTCGTGCCAGATCGGCAAGCAGACCCCGCACAAGGACATTGTGGAGATTCTGCGCGGCACCAATGCTCCGTACCTGTTCACCGCGGCGGAGAGCAACGCCAACGACATGATCATGAAGGCCCGCAAGGCGCAGGCTTCGGCGCGCGCCGGGCATTTCAGCTTCGGCAAGCTGTTCTCCGTTTGCCCGCTGAACTGGGGCTCCGATCCCTCGAAGGGCAACGAGATCGTGGACAATGTGGTAAAGTCCTGCATCCACCCGCTATTCGAGGTTGAAAGCGGCGTCACCACGCTGACTTACAACCCGGAGAAGACGAACTCGAAGGTGCCCGTCACCGACGCGTTCAAGCTGATGGGCGGCGCCTTCGTCCACCTGGCGTCCGAGAAGTGCGCGCACGTTGCCGAGGAGATCCAGCGCGACGTAGATAACCGCTGGGCGCGCCTGAAGGCCCGCGCGGAGAACCCGGTGCTCTAGGCCGGAGCGCGGGCGTCCCGCCCGCGAGCGATGTAACCCCCGGGCACGGCATCCGTGCCCGGGATTTTTTTTAGATTTTGGATTTTAGAAAACCATTGATTCGTTAACGATTCATTTTGTGCGCATGCTACGGACGGATTTGTGGCTGGGTTATCTGCATCAGGGAAATGAACGGTTAATTAATATAATTAACTGCAGGATTGCCTTACATACCTGGCGAAAATCTGTTGTAATAGGACCCCGGAGGTTTTTATGTGCAATCTGATTTCGCCAATGTCACTCGGATGGTTGGGAATGATGGCTTGCCTCATGCTGGCAAGCGGCATGTCGGGATTAGCAGGACAGATGGCCGGACATACCTATGTGGCGCTGCAGGCCAGGAAGTTCCTATCCGGACCGGCGCGGTTGGCCGTAGACACCAACCTGAATGCCTACTTGAGCGGCGCCCAGGGGCCGGATGTCATCGGGGTGGTGATGACGAAGTTGGACACCGCCTCCGCTTTCAACTCGGTGGGACAGGAGACACACTACAGCGACCAGAAAGCCACGCTGGCGGTTAACATCCTGGACTGCGCCACCACCGATGAGGAGCGCGCGTATGCCCTCGGCTGGATGACGCATTATGCGAACGATATCTTCGTGCATGCGGTGGTCAACGATTACGGCGGCTATTACGCGGTAGACGACAAGCATCACAAGGTGCTGGAGCAGTTGGAGACCAAACATGTCTTTGCCAAATACGGCAATCAGGTCACCCAAGCGCTTTCGACGAGCATCCCCGCAGCGGCCGGGCCGACCTTCGGCGGTTTCATCTTCGATGCTTATCACAAAACTTTCCCGACGAATCCCATTTACCAGAGCGGCAACGAATGGCTGATCGAAAATCGACCTTATTTCTGCAAGCGTTACCTGAATGCGGCTTCCTGGTGCCGGGCGGCGTCCGAGCGCTTTTACAATTCGCACATCAGCGGCACTGGCGAACACGGCTGGGACCTGGCCGGGCTGCCCTTCCCATCGATGCCGAGCAAAGCAGCCTACGAAGGCATGCAACAGGCCGTCGAAATCAAGAACATACAGACGCAGGCGCAATCCATCCACGTGACCGTGCGCGTGAACGACAGTAAACTCTACGGCCGCTTCCTGGTAGATTGGGACACGGAGATCGAAACCGCCGTGCAATACATGAACCAGGTCTTCAGCTTTGCCTCGGTCTATCTGGCAGAGAAGGACGTGGTGAAGAAGGCCGCGTACCGGAAAGAACTGCTGGATGTAGTGCCCAACGTGAATCTCGATCAGCCGCATGCCACCTTCGACCACGCTACCGCCAAACCCGGCAACGTCTCTATCAATCGCATCAGCTACCAGGTGACCCTTTATAAAAAGGCGGAGGATGGCAAGCCGCTGCCAAAGGCGGAGATCATCAAAGGGGTCTCCATGCCAATCACGCTGAAAGAGCAAGGATTCGCCGAATCGCAGGCCGGCGAGGCAACCTTCGACATCTCGCTGCCGGTCAACGCCGCGCCATATCGCTTCGCGCTGCATGTCGTACTCAGCGGTATTGAGGCGTTGAAGGTGCCAGCTTATCAAAATGTGGACTGGGCGCAGGCCGAAGGCGCCTTCCCCGGCACCTGGATGAGCGGCGCCGGCGCGGTGATGGTGACCGATCAGTTTACCGTGCGCATACCCATCCCCGATAGTATGGCCGGCAAACCGGGCGCCCGCCGCTGGGTTATTATGCCCGAAGGCCAGGATATCAAGGAGGAGGATATCCCCCTCATCAAAAGCCGACTTGCTGATGACCGCTACCGCTATGACGTGGAAGCGCTGGAAGAAAAAATCGATGGAAGGGAGCTGACTGCCACCCTGCAGGTGACCGATACCAATCCCTTTACGCAAAAAATCGCGGACCGCTGCCGCCTGGTGATGATCTGGTTTACCGACGGCAAGGCGGAGACTGATACCGCCGGCGCCATCGATGACCTTAATAAGGAGCTGGAGGAGGCCGTGCAACTGATGGAGGAAGCCTCCGAGATAATGGACAACCTGCTGACCGACGAGCAGGAGGAGAAGCTGGGGGCCATCATGGAGAAATACGAGGAGGAACTGACCAACAAAGGCGTCAAGGAGGAGGAGATAGAGCGGTTGATGATGCAGAAGGCGTTCGATGAGATGAAGAAGATGGGGGTGGACCTCAGCAAGCTGACCGAGATCAACGAAAAGGTGGCGGCGCTGGGCGCGAAATCCACCGTGCCCTTCCACGTCGGCACCTCTATCGACCTGGCGCCGGCCGATCTGCGCTTCGATACCGCCGCTGACTGGAAAGCAAGCGACATTGGCAACCTGAAAACGAACAACGTGCGCGGAGCTTCGCGCCAGGTCGAACAGAAGGATGGGAATAAACTCCACTGGACGCTCGAAGCCGGCATAAGCGTCTCCCTGTTAACCGATCCGGAATCGATCAAGACCATCAGCGCGCGCCTGGCAGGCAAGGGCGATCTGCTGTCGGTTGCGGGGTTTACCGGCACCGTGCAGACGATCGATAAGAACGGACGCGAAAATGCCGCCCATATTCGCGAGATCACCGGCGAAGGATTGCTGCGGAAAGGCAGGGTATATATGCATATCAGCTTCAGCGCCTTCGCGAATGGTTTCAGAATCCATGAGCCGGATGAGGATGGAAAACTGGTGCTCGTTTACGATGGCGCCGGCGACGCCGATGCGCAAGCCGAGCGCGCCCTCTCCGACATCACCGGCATGTATCGCGGCATTCGCCTGTTGCCGGTGCGTTAAGCCGATCTGCCGGCTTGAGCCGTGAGAAGAAGACAGAACAACAACATTATGTATACTGACGTAGTAATGCTTGGATTTTGGATTACAGATTACCTTTGATTCGATAACTATAAGCGGATTTGTGGCAGGATTGTCGGGCTAAACCGGCGAATTCAGTGAATATGAGCTCGTCGGAGGAGCCGAACAACACATTACCACCCGCCGAAGTGATCTGGTATTACGGTCAGTTCGGCAAAAATGGCTTGGATTTTCTTCCAAATGGCCGGTTGGGGATTTCCAGGCGGGTGATAGTGCTCGAGGGAAAGCGATTACATCAAAACTGGTTATCCATCATTTTCTTCCCGCCGATGATCTTTATTATCATCAGTATAGTTACATATATAATATATTTTTTGCTCGAAATACTGTTTAAACGCTTCGATCCTGACTCGCATCTGCTGATCATAACTGCCTTTTTACCATCACTCGCACTCACCTGCCTTGTGTTATATCTGCTTAAACCTATTATTGCGGTAAGGCGGTCACTATCTATCGAGCGGGACAACATATCAAATGTCGTTTATAAAAATGGCCAGGTTGCCTTTCAGGCAACAAACGAATTCGGGCACATGCGTCACTGTGTATTTTTTCTGCGTACAGTGCCCGAAGCCAGAGCCATCGCTACCGAGTTGGCGAAAACTAAACAAAGTTAAGGGCTATAAGCTGCCTCAAAGGAGTACCTTACAAATGAATTTCGGTTTGATCGGCTGCGGCAAGCACGCCGAGTGGGCGGTGATACCGGCATTGCAGAATACCGAGGGTTGCCGGCTGGCGGCGGCGGCAGATTTGAACGCGGAACGGCTGGAGATTGCCGGCGAGGGTGTGGCCCGCTACACCAATTACCGCGAAATGCTGGCAAAGGAACGACTGGACGCGGTGTATGTCGCCACCTCGCAGGAGGCGCATTGCGAACCGGTGCTGGCCGCAATTACGGCGGGCTGCCACGTGGTGTGCGAGAAGCCGATGGGCCAGGACGCGGACGAGTGCCGGCGGATGAACGACGCGGCGGAGGCGGCGGGCAAGGTGCTTGCCATCGACTTCGAGAACCGCTACATTCCCGGCTACCGGCAGGTGTGCGAGTGGATCGCGGCCGGGCACCTGGGGACGGTCGGCGCCATCCACATCGACCATATGTGGGATGGGCACAAGATATGGGGGCCGATCGGCGAGCGGCGCAAGGGGTTTCTGCAGCGCATCGGCTGCCTGGACTGCGGCATCCACATGCTGGACATGGCGCGCTTCATCAGCGGCGGCGGCGCATGGCAGGATATCCGCGCGCTGGGCGCCTGGTTCGGCGAGGAGGTGAATTTCCCGCCGCACATCGCCATCCTCGCTCGGCTGACGCCCGGCCGGCTGGTGACGCTCAACGCCAGCTTCGCTTACACCGCCTACATCAAGGAGCGCGCGCAGGCGCATGGCATGCTGGTACTCGGCGAGAAGGGTGTGATTATGCTGGAAGAGCACGAGGGGCAGCATGTCTTCCGGCTGGTGAGCGAGACGTTGACCGCCACCTGCCCGTTGGGGGAGGCGGATCACAGCCAGGTGATCCCCAATTTGCTGCGCGATTTCCTCACCGCCGTGCAGGGCGGCACGCCTTCGCCATCGATGGCCACCGGCGATGACGGCCTGCAGGCACAGCTCGCGGCTGATGCTGCCAACGCTGACGCGGTGGCTCGAAAAGATACGTGCCTGGTGTAAAAATGGGAGTTATGGGAGTTATGATTTCCATTTCTCATCGTTCCCATAACTCCCATAACTCCCATGTCATGCACCTTCACGGCCTTGCACTGCCCCCGATTTTCAGCGGATAGCTCTTCTCTCCCAGCCGCACCTGCCACACTTCGTTTTCCTCTTCCACCCTCGGCACCGCCGGCATGGTTTCCGTCACCGGGCAGGATTGCAGCACGGTGACGAACATCGCGCTCGTTGCCTTTTCCGCATTGGCGATGACCAGCGCGTTGAGCGTGCCCGGCGGCTGATTGTTTACCAGCAGGCGCGGCTGGATGAAGGGACGGAGGGCGGCATCCACGGGGGCCAGGCTGGTGACGCGCAAGACGCCGCGCGTTCCGGTGGCGGTGCACTCCCGGTTGCCGGTAGTCGCAAACGGGAAGTCCGAGTGGAAATACTGCTCGAAGGTGGACGGCTCTTCCGCTTCCAGTTCATCCAGGATCACCCAGCAGGATGGCTTCAGATAGAGGAAGTGACGGAGGAATTTCCTCAATTTCGCCTGCGGCTCGTAGGCGGGGGCAACATTGCCGATGATATAGTCTGCTTCCGGCGTAGATTCCACGTGGAGGATGGACGGGCCGCGCTTCTCCAGGCGGAGCTGCGTCGTCTCCATCCAATCTTGCCCCTCGCCGGTCTGCCCGATGCCGTTGACCAGCACGGTGTTCTGCTGGGCGGTGCTTTTGAAGCAGTAGCCGGAGTCGCAGATCAGCCAGTCGCCGTGCGCGAAGATCTGGAAGGCGCCGGCGTCGGGGTGCATGTGGCCGCCGCCGATGTCGTGCCGGTAGTGCCGCTGTGCGTGGTGCCCCTGCGCCGGGCCGCACTTGAAGCCGGTCAGGTTCTCCGTGCCGTCCCAGCCGGAGCGCATGAAGACGATGTCCTTGTCGGTGAAGTGGTGCAGGGTGGGCAGGCGGTCGGGCGGCTCCTGCGCCACCGTTTCGTCATGCCAGCACAAGGCGACGTGGCCGGAGCCGGGGGCGGAGACACCGGCCGCGGTTTCCGTTTCCGCCAGCCATTGCGCCACGCCGTCGCGGTAGACGGAGGCCACCAGCCGCATCTGCGGGTCGGGGCCACACCAGTGATAGCGCTCACCGTCCCCGAAGCGCATCATGCAGTTCTCCCGCGACCATAAGGCGCGCGGGAGGTTGCTGTAGAGGTAGAACTTCGTGGTGTTTTTGGTCCACTCGCTTTCCGGGAAGAAGTCCTGGTTCAGCAGGTCGCGCACCAGCGCCAGGCCGAGCAGAAAATAATCGAAGTAAAAGGCGCCGTAGCTGCTTCCCTCCTGCGAAGCGCCGTCCCAGCCGAGGGCCTGCACCATCAGGCGAAATTTCTCCAGCGGCTGCATGAGGAACGGGGCTACCCCATCCACGTCGCCGTATAGCGTGCAGCCGGCGGCGAGGATGCCGGTGAAGACGACCGGGTGGTGGTTGCAGCAATAGACGCTGGCGAGCCAGCCCTCCTTCATCGAGCCCGTGGCCTGTGCCCGTTCGGCGGCGCGGGCAAACAGCGCGCGACGGATGATCTCCTTCGTTTCCTCGTCCAGTACGTGATAGAGCCAGTCGTAGGACACGCTCATGCCGAATGCCGTTTCGCCGAAGTTCAGCGTCTCATCCCAGAAATCGTAGGTGGCGGCGGCGCGGATGAACTGCGTCAGCGTCTCCAGGTACTTCGGTTCCCCGGTGAGCAGGTGCGCCATCGCCAGATGCGCCATGGACGAGCCGAAGCCGCGCGGCATAGCCTTGCCTTCCTCGTGTTCCGGGCAGACCCGGCCGACGGACCCATCCGCCTGCCGGCACAGGCGCTGCAGCAGGCCGGCATATGGCTCGCGCGCCAGTTTCTCGCGCAGCTTCTCCAGCGATTTCGCTGTCATATACATGCGCGGATGTTCCCCGGCATAACGCAGCTCAAGGTGGGTGGTTCCGTTGATGACTTCATTGATTGGCATAAAGGACCTCTTATCAGGCAACCGATCGTGGTTGCGGCTTCCGATAAATATACGCTTTCATGGCTATTTTCAGCAATCCTCGTACCTTGAATCCCGCGCGGAACTGCAGAGCGGAAGGTGATTATACAATTCAGGCGGAAATATTGCCGTTGTCTATCGCTTGTCGCCAGAGGAGGACAATCATGCCTATCCGCCTCGGTCTCGCCGGCTACGGCTGGCGGGCAAAGGGTCTCGCGCGGGTCTGCGGACTTTTTCCGGAGACCGAGATCACCGCCGTCTGCGCCGCCAGTGAAGCGACGCGGGAGAAAGCGGCGTTGGATTTCCCGAACGCCGGTGTATTCGCGGATTACACCGCCATGCTGGATTCCGGCAAGGTCAGCGCGGTGATGATCGAGACGCCGCCGATGGAGCATGCCGCGCAGGCCATTGCCGCCCTCGAACGTGGCATCCACGTGCTGTCCGACGTGCCGGCGGTGCATGAGATTGCCGAAGCTCAGCCGCTGTGGGACGCGGCGCAGGGGAGCACGGCGCAATATCTCTTTGGAGCAACGACGAACTTCTGGGCAGATATCGACTGCTGCGCCGACATGATAGAGCAGGGCATGCTGGGCGAAGCCTATTATTGCGAGGCGGAATACGTGGCCGACCTGGCCTCGGTGGGCTTCCTGCCGCCCGGCTCCTGGCGGAAGAACTATCCGCCCATCCGCTACTGCACCCATTCCCTCGGTCCGGTCCTCAAGTGGGTGAAAGGCGAGTTGCGCAGTGTCTCCTGCTTCGACACCGGCAGCCACATCTCCGGCGACCCGGAGGACCACGACGCCATGGTCGCCCTCTTCCGCACCGACGCCAACGCGGTGGTCAAGCTCTTCATCAGCTTCATCACCGCCCAACCCGTACCCTACCACCGCTACCTCTGCCGTGGCACGAAGGGCTATTTCGAGCACACCCAGCCGCTGCAAGGCGGGGAACAGCAGGTGCTCTGCGCGAGCAAAGCGGTTTACGGCTTCGACGGCATCAACCGCCTCTCCATCACCCACGAACGCCCGGAATTGGCCGCGCTGGCGACGGCAGGCGATCATGGCACCGCCGATTACGCCATGATCGCCAACCTGGTCGGCGTCCTAACCCGCGGCGAGGTGGTCGCCGTTACCTTGCGGGAAGCATTGAAGATGACGCTGCCGGGCCTTTATGCTTTGAAATCTGCGCAAGCCGGCGAGACACTGATGTCGATAGCTTATCCGTGGGACGAGTCCTGAGATATAATATTGGTAGTGAGTTGCCTATCGACTGCCGGCTGTGCGCGATCAAGGAGTGGTTTATAGTTGCTTAAGTGCCGTTGATCGTCAAACCATGAGGCTTAGACCGCGCCCCCCAGGCGTCCTCCCCTATTACCTTGATGATCCTGGAACCCTCGAAATCCCAGGGCATGCGCCAAGCTATCGCATTCCCGCGGATCTCGACATCTGGATCATCAGGACAGATGAGCCGCACCCAATCCCCATCCGGGTCCGATACCGAGAACCGGACCTCCACCTCGCGGCCGGGGCTGCAGGATACCTTACGCGGGCCGGTGATTTGCGGCGGCAAGTTGCCCTCCTCTGACCTTCGCAGCGAGACTGGAACCACAAATACCACATCACGTCCCTGCTCAGGATCGCCACTGGGGCTGTAACCGTAGATGTTTGAGGTTATGATTACCGTTCGCCTAGATAGTGCAACCATTCCGCTCATGTCGTGGGAGGTTACAGCCCCTACGGGAAAGGCCCAGGATTTACCGTCCCTTACGGCATACTTGGGAATGATTTCCGTCCGGTAGTCCCAATAGTTCCCGGTCCCGTCCAGGCTGAACCGTAGTTTCAGCCCCGGCCTGCCGTATGCCAGCACAAGCAGGCCGGTCTCCATCCGCACGAGAACCGGATCAATGTTCCCGCCGCTACAAGCCTTATATACTCTGCCCCGCGAGTCTTTCCAGGTTCGATCCTCGGCGTTTATGGTTTCTACTCCAGGGGCGTTTATTGGGTCGGACCAGATGCGGCCTCCATCTTTGGACCTGGTCTGCAGCAAGACGCGAGGCTCGCGGTAGTCGCAGCGTGCTTCCGCAAGCATATCCCCGTTGGCTAGCCAGCAGAAGTCGGGTTCATAGAAGTGTCCGATGTCGGCGAAGAAGGTCCAGTTCTTCCCTTTATCGTCGCTCCTGATCAGAAAGTTGCGCCACTCGGCATCCTTGGCGAACTGACCGTAGCCGCACGCATATAGAGCGTCGTCATGCTCCTCAATCCGCTTTGCGATACACACATTGGCCGGGCACTTGTATATTCCGCGCAGGCTCTTAGGGTATCCGTAGATTGAACCTCCGTCGTCGCCTTCCCATGCTGGTTGCGGGTGCATATTCTCGGGGAAAGATATGATAGGGTCGGGCTTTTCCAGATGCCAGTTTAGTCCGTCTTCCGATCTCATCACGCATGCGCGGACCTGATTCGGGTGGTCGGACTCATAACCGGTGTAGAAGCTGAGGCTGATCCAGTCCCGTCCGCAAGAGCCGGCGTAGCCAAGGTCACGCACCAGCTTCTGGGGAGTCCAAGTCCAGCCATCATCTCGCGACACGCACAGGCCCGATGCGGGGTACTCCTCACCACCATCGTGGTATGGAAAGTATATCACCACCAGATCGCCTGTCAGGGGATGCCTGGCCATAGTGGGAATAGTCGCGTGCACAGGCATGTAGCGCGGGAGCCGGATATAGTGTGGCTCGTTCTCCAACTCCACAGTCATGTATGCCGGATCATACTCCGCCTTGCCCCACTTCCAGGGCACGGCCGCCGCTATTACCCGGAAGTCACCCACAGATACTCGCAGCCTTGGCTCATCTTTCCGGTCCGTCGCTTCACCAACAATCGCTAAGCTACACAACATGATGTAAATACCTCCTTCCGGTTAACCGCTCCGTCATGCTTGCCGGTGCATATCGCTATGCGGCTCCGGTCGAAACGGCTTATCCGATGCCGGCTTTGCCGCCGATGAAGTAAGGCCGCACGAAGCCGGTATTGAATTTAGTCAGGCGTTCCGGACCATCCTGTTGTACGGCGATGGTATCTTCGTAGCGGAACGAGCCCCACGGCAGCCGGAAGAAGAAGACGTCGATGCACACCGTCATGCCCGCGCGTATTTCCAGGTCCTTATCCACCGGCAGCCAGGGCGATTCGCACTCCAGGCAGCCGATGGTGTGCACCAGTCCATACGGGCTGTAGCCGGCGTAACCGCGCTCATTTAAAATGCCGCGGCCCGCGGCGGTCAGGCCCTTCGAGGTGGCGCCGGGCTTCAATCCATCGAGGATCGCCAGCACGACATCCTCCGCCACCAGCACGGCTTCGGCAATCTCCGACGGGATCTTGCCCAGCACTATGGGCGTGCAAAGGGCGGCATTGTACCCTTCATAAAGGACGCCGGCCTGCAGGTCGATGATCTCGCCTTCCCGCACCTGGCGCAGGCTGTTTTTGTTCATGCAAAGCTGGGTGTTTTCCGGGCCGGAAGGGATCATCGGCTCCCAGGCGGCGGCCATGCCTTCCGCGCCGCCGCGCAAGGATTCCGCCACGATGCTCGCGTGAATATCCAGCTCCGTCCAGCCGGGCCGCAGCGCATCGACCGTCTTCGCGAAGGCGTTGTCGAGGATATTGGCGGCTTTGCGCATGCAGGCGATTTCGTTCCGGCTTTTGATAACGCGCAGCTCGAAGACCAGGCCCTCGGCATTGACCACCGGCACGTTCGAGAAGACGTCCGTCAACTGCCGGTAGATCACCTGCGGGAAGATGAGCGTGCCCACGGTACCGATTTTACGGACGCTGTATCGCTGCCTCACCTCCTCGAAGAGATCGGTAAAAGTGAACTGCTGCCCGATTTCATACTCGGTGCCGGCCACCTCGCCGACTTCGGGCAGGATGCGCACGTCCTTCCAGCGCGACTTGTAAGCCGACCACGCCTGGCAGGCCTGCCCGCTGCAGACGATGGGTTCGCCTTCCAGCGGCACCACCAGCGCGGCGGATTCATTGATGCCCGCCACATCGGCGAAGTAGCGGACATGGCCGGGATCGAGCTGGTTAGAAAAGAGCACGAGCAGGTCGATGGACTGCTCCGCCATCTTCGTTTTCAGACCGGCCATGCGCTGATGAAATTCCTCATCGGGAATGCTGGGAAAATCGATAGCAGAACTCATAGAAAGCCTCCTTATTACGAAAACAGCCGTTTTGGATTCTCGCGGATGATGAGATCAATAATTACCGCGGAAAGCCCTTCCTCGCTCATCATCGGCACGATATCGCGCAGGATGTGGTCGTAACCCTGTCCACCATAGGCGTGCAGCATCTGCTTCAGGCAGATATCGTTGGTCAGCAAAAGCTGCCCGGCATACCCCGCCTCGACGAGCCGCCGCAGCAGGCGCACGCGCTCGAGGTCGGAGATAAAGATGCCGCCGGCGTAGGCATTCTCCGCCGGGTCCAGATCGAATTCCTTGCCGAAATTGTCGAACTCGATCCATACGCCCTGTTGCAGCAGCTCGAGGATATACTCCGCGTCCGGCTCGACATCGGTGTGGCAGATGACAAGCTTCGCGGGATCGACGCCGTTCTGCAGCAGCAGCTCGGTCACCTCCAGGCCGGTCCGTCCCCAGGGGTAAGTGTGCACGTAGAGGGGGGAGCCGGTAGCTTTGAAGGCAATCGCCGCCGCCAGCAGCACTTTCCGCTCGTTCGGGTGGATGGGCCGGCCGGTGCCGATCTCGCCGATCACCCCGGCGCTTATCCCGGTTCCGTCAATGCCCTCGGTCAGGTCGCTTATCATCCGCGCGGCTATTTCTTCGGGCGACCACCGCTCCATCTCCGCCGGATGCGTGTCATGCGTGTAGTAGCCGCATCCCGCTATGATATTCACCCCGGTGCGGAGCGACAGCTCGCGCAGCTTGCGCGCGTCGCGCACGATGCCGGGGATGGTGCAATCGACGATCGTCCCGCCGCCGGCCTCCTTGAAGCGTAGCACCTCCGCGACGGCAATCTCCATGTCGTCGAGGAGCAGATTGTCTTTGACGGCGTAGGGATTGACATGCAACGCGTCCCGCGTCTCCGCGCCCACCGGCAGCAGGCTGATGCGGCGCTTTTCCGGGTCGTCGAATTCGCTGAACTGGTTGCGAAGGTCGAGGAACAGGTGCTCGTGCGGCAAGATGATTCCCAGCGCATCGATGTCTTTCAGGCCGGTGACGGTCATCACGGGCATGGCATCACTCCTCCGGATAGGCGACGTTCGTGTAATATGCCAGGTTGGGCTGCGTGGTATCCAGCCGGCCCAGCATCGCCACTACCGGCACGTCGGAGCGCAGGCGCACGGCATACTGGGCCATGGGTGTGATGACGGCGCCGGCAAGCTGTTCCGGCTTGTCCATGCGCACGCAGATCACGCGTTCCGCGCCTACCGTGATGGAGATATCTTTCACCGGATCGCGGTCGTCGAAGTAGAGATCGATCAGGATATGCGCGGGCAGCGAGCCGGTGTTCAGAATCATCAGCGCCTCGTGTGCCTCCAGCTTGCCGCCGCTAATCTTTTCAGGGAGATAACCATCCGGAAAATACCAGGTACGCGCGCCGCCTTTTGCCATGATCTGCTCCTTTCGCTACCAAGTGCCATTACTTTCACTTGAATCGCACGACAATATCATGCCTGAACACCGGCAGCTTGATGGAAAAAGCGCCGCCGCCGATGGCAAGCGCCGGCGAGCTCATGCCGGTCACGGGGGAGAAGCAGGACACCTGGTATTCGCCGGCCGGCAGCTCCAGCGAGATGCAACCCTGGATCGGTTCACCGCAGCCGGGTTCGGTTAATTCACGCGCGTCGGCCAGGTAGACGCAGTAATCCTCGCCCGCTACCGCCAGCACGCTCTCCAGTGTATGCGGGGGCTGCTCGGATAGCAGGCCGGGCAGCGGGCGGGCGCGGACCAGGTCGATGGTGTGGACGAATTCGGACAGATGCTTCATCCACGTCCGGATGCCGGCCCGCGACTCCGGCGTGCCGGCTTCCTGGCCGCAGATGAGGGAGAAGTCGATGTAATCGTAATGGCAGCCGCACATCAGCGTTGTCCACGCGCGTTTGCGGTGCACGGTCCAGCCGCCCGGTTCGCGATACTGGCTGGCGGCGTTGTCCTCGTCGTAGTTCAGCGGCTTTGGTTCATGCCAGGTGGCGAGACAGTAGTCGCGCACCGCGCGCAGCTTGAGCTCCTTCATCATAAATTGCCCCATATCATAGGCTTTGCCATCATATGTGGTGTTGGGCAGCGGATGCATGTTCACTATGTCGATGGGGAAGTCGCGGAAGGAGCGGGTGGAGGTCTGCTCCCAATCTCCCCAGGTGAAAGCCTCCTGCCCGGCGATGAGGTGCTGCTTCGGCAGGCCGGCTTCCGTCTCGCGGATCACACCGGCGAGCGCTCGCTGCCAGTCGTCTACTTCGTCCGGGGAAGGGTGCTGCAGGCCGTCGGGATGGGCGCCACCCGGTTCGTTGCATATCTCATAGAAGATATTGTCGTAGCGATTGGTCTCCTCCACGATCTTGCGCGCGTGGGCGGCCTGACGGGCGAAATATTGGGGGTGGCGCAACGACATGTAGTCCTGCCAGGCGATAACCGGCAGGTCGTTGACATTATTCGCCGGGTGCAGCGGATTGAGCTCCCAGATGGAGTCGCCGTAGGTATTGCTGAACAGCGTGACTTCCACGATGATACCGTAGTCCTGCGCCAGCGAAAGGAAGCGATGCAGCCGCTCGAAGAATTCGGGATTCCACCGGTCGAGATCGTATTGCGGCTGCGCATCAAGCGCAAAGCCCGGTCCGGTACGCGGGAAAGGGGCAATGTAATCGGTCGATTCAGGCTTGCAGGGCGAATACGGATTTCGCGCGGACTGCAGCTCGCGGAAGAGCACGAAGAGCCGGGTGAGCGTCATCTTCTTTTCCGCCGCGTCCGTCAGGTAGTGTTCGAAATCAAAACGGCGGTTGAGCACCGAGCCGTAATGCTCGGTGGCGGTGACCAGCATCAGCGGCTTGCCCCGGTATTCAAAAATTTTCGGATTATCGGGATGGATATGGATTGGTGCCATTTGTTCTCCTGATCTTTGCGTCTTCGCACCTTTGCGTGAAACAATCTATTTCTCACAAAGGCGCAAAGGCACAAAGGCGCAAAGGCTTCATTCGCCGGGTAGAATCAACGCCGCGCAGTCGGGACCGAGCTTGAGCGTGATGCTGCCTTTGCCGGCCTCCACTTCGCCGTGGCTGGCTTTTGCGGTGTCGCCATGCACGATGAGCTTCGCCGGCTTATTCGTCCACGGCACGGTGGCCTGCTGAGCGATGCCGTAGGGATTGATCATGGCGATGCCGTTTTCGTATTCGCGATAAAATACGGCGCCCCACGAGCCGGGCCTGTCGGCCAGCGGCGCGCCCAGGCGGATGTCGCGCAGCCAGGCATCGAGAGCCGGATCGGTATGGGTGTAATAGAGAGCGTCCCACAGCTTGGCCGCGCAGAAGGCGAACAGCGAATGCTTGGCTCGGGCGGGATCGTGCGCGGAGAAGGCGCTGAGACAGTTCATGCGCACGGCATCGGTGAACTGCTCCTGCCAGGCCAGCACGTTCAGCCAGTCGAGCGGAGTGTGATCGGAATAATCAAGGTGCGTCGGCGCCGGGAAGTTATAATCAAGGTAGGTGGCGTAGATGAACATCTCGTTCATCATCGAGTCGCAGTTCGTGTAGAAGATGGGCGGCGAGCCGCTGCCGTCGCCGCAATTGAGCATGATGCGGTTTTGCGGATGGTAGCTCTGCACCAGGTCACGGATTTCGCGAATGAGCATGGCGGTCGAGTAGGTCTGCTCCTCGTCGGCGACGGGAATCTCCATGCGGTACTTCCGCGCGGCCTTGGGGTAGCAGAAGCCCAGGTGCCCTTCGGCGCGTGCGTTTGGGTCGCCGGCGTGAATGTGCTCGTGGATGCCATATTGCGGTCCGAAGCACTTTCGCGCGGGAGCGGCGTTGTCGAGGAACAGCCCGTCGCAGCCGCACTGCATCAGCTTCTCCGCCCGCTTCAGGTAAAGGTCGCGCGCCTTCCGGGTATTGGTGCATATTTCATAAATCCACTTGCCGTCGTGCCTTCGGTAATTCTCCTGCAACTGGCGCCGGCCTGCCTGGTCGATGATCACCGCGTCCGGCGTCTCGCCCGCCGTCCAGCCGGCATTGTCGTCGTCGATATACTGGTAACAGAGCGTCAGGTACGGCATGCACTTGATGCCGCGCTTGTGCAACTCGTCCGTCCACTCCTTCGTCGGAGGAGTGTGGGTCAGGATGTCGTAGCCGCGCCAGGCCGGGGTATCGAAGTCCGCCGGATCTTTCGGCACGCCAGCGCCGATGTGCTCGGCGGTGATGAGGAAATTCTCGTGTGCTCTTCTGGACATAATTGCTCCTTCTCGTTGGAAGAATGGAAGGTTGGAAGACTGGATGGGAATTATGGGAGGAATGGGAAGTATGGGAGTGATAAGTCTCATTCATCCCAGAATACCCATCCATTCATCCACCCATCCAATCATTAATATGGATCTTCAATATGGATCTTCGCCGGCATTGCCGGTCATCGGGTCGCCGGCGACGACGGCCCGCACCAGTTTCGTCAGCTCGTCCACCAGGCGGTTGCGGCGTTCATGCGCGCCGAGCAGGCTGGTGTTGCGCGGATTCTTTTCCGGCTCGATCACCGGCTTGCCGTGTAGAATACCGTATTCGGGCACCGGCAGCTCGCCTGCGGGCAGCTCGCTCATGTCAGCCAAATCGGGACGGAAGCCGACCAGCATCGCCGTCTCGTTGTCCAGGTTGGCGTGCCCGCCGGTGCCCAGGCCTTCCGGCATGGGCAGCGATTGCACCTGGATGTAGCAGACCCGGCATTCCGGAGTGTCATGAGTGCGCGCAAATTCGTTCAGCGACTTTGCCTGCCCCTGGCCGCCGTGATTGTTGACTATGAAGACATAGCGGAAACCGTTTTTCCGCGCGCTGTCGAACCGGTTGGCCAGCGCTTTGATCATCTCTTCCTTCTCGGAATATTCGGAGACTAGCGGCAAGCCGGGGAAGGACATGCCGAAGATGGGTTCACCTGCAGGCAGGCCCCAGCGCGCCTTCTGCTCCGGCGAGCGCCAGGCATCCATGCCGAAGGACATCACCGGGAAATACAGGCCGTCCACGCGCTCGGCGACCAGCCGTGAAATCTCCTCGGCGATGATGGCGTCGGTGCCGACCGGCAGGTGATATGAATGCCACTCGAACGCCGGCGAGACGGGGATGAAAATGATGCCGGTGCGGTCGCGGGCGGCCAATATTTCGCGCGGGCGCATTTCCGTGATTGGTTTCAGCATAAAGACTCCTGGGACCGCAGGCAGCTTGCCCCGATGTGTCGGGGTCCCGCGCCTGCCTGTTTAGATCTGGCAGTATACCCATTGTCGGCGTTTTGTCGATATAATGCTTATTTATGATATTTCTGTAATAATTGTTTCGAATAATTGATGATCTCTTCTCGTGAAGTATAGCCGGTAGTGTTAATACGCAATTCATCTTTTGTAAATTGACCTTTCGCATACCTGCTAATTAATTTTATACTGCCTGGATCACCTGCTTGAATTTGAAAGTCAATGAAATTCATATAAAAATCCCACTTCTTCGATGAAATCATATACTTAACAAATGGGTAGAATTGAGTTTGTATTACGCTATCATGATTTATATATCGTTCTGCAATAGCGTCCAATCCGTACCTTCTACCTCCGCAGTATTTATGATTGTTGGATATCCAAAAGATGTCAAATATGTTGTATGTTGTATTTCGATATCGGTAAGCTCTCATATATTTAGACTTATAAATACAATCGATTGACTTAGGCTCAATAATTAGTTTTTCACCATAATCAGGAAAAAGTGCAAATAATCTTTGATTACATTTACTACAATACATGTCGATATTTTGATCAGGGTGAAGATCATCATTCTGTTGTTGATAGTCAATACGTAATATGTCATTATCAATATTAATATGCTGAGTGGATTTATGTATTACATTCTTATCATACATCCAACCGCTCAAGTGTGATCCAAGTATCGCAATAATGAGTAGTGATATAAATAAAATAGCAATTAAGATAATTAAACCTTTGATAGTCATCTCAGCCTCCAGACCAGGTTATCACCAACATCAGAGTGCTCATCCTTCTTTCTATTCACATAATCGGAAGCTATGAATTAAACCGGTGCTGGTATCGCCGATGAACAGCCGGTCGCCATTTATAGCCAGGCGGCCAGGACGAAGCCACTGGGAAGCGTCGGCGCCGCGGTCGAGGCAGGCGAGCGGTTCACCTTCCAGATTGAATTTCCAGGCACAGCGGTGTTGCGGATCGGCCACAAAAAGGGCGTCACCGGCAACGGCCACGTCGGTGGGATAATGCAGCTCGCCCCAACCATTCCCCCGGCGGCCCCAACATGAGCATGGTGTGCCCGCCGGCGCGAAGCACTGCACGCGGTGGTTGCCGCTGTCGGCGACCCAGAGGTTGCCATCATCATCCACGCAAAGGCCGGCGGGGGTGATTACCTGGCCGGGGGCGAAGCCTTCAACAGCCAGTGTCTGCAGCAGGCGGCCGTCGGCGGTGAAGCGGCGAAGGCGGCTGACGTGTTCGGTGCGTATGCCCACCGGGCCGGCGTAGCCGGAGTCGGCGACGCAGACGGTGTTATCCGGGGCGGCGGCCACCGCGCGGATATGCAGGAACTGGTCGTCGCCCGTGCCGTGGCTTCCCCAGGCACATCGGGGCGTGCCGTCCGCGGCGAAGACTTGCACGCGGTAGTTCTCCGCGTCCGCCACGAAGAGCGTGCCGTCATTCGCCACCGCGCACGCTTGCGGGACGAAGAGATTGCCCAGCGGTTCCCGGCGGGCGCGGTCGATGTTGAATTCCTCGTTCCATGGCTCTGCCGGAGCGGGGTGGATTTTCGAAGGCCAGTCGGTGGGCTGGCCGATTCTCGCCGTGACTTCATTGTCGTCAAGCACGTTGATTACACCGCTCGGTATGAAGAGCTTGCCGGCATGTGTTGCCAGGCCGCCCATCATCGGGAACCTAGCGGAGAGCACCTTTTCCGGCTTCGGCGGCAGATAGGGTGGGGCGGCAATCTCGATCTCCGCCTGCGGGCCGATGCGACCGGCCTTGTTGCGGCTGCGGATGCGGATCGCGTTGCGCGCCGGGGTCAGTTCCCAGCGGAATCTGCCGAAGGCGCGGTGGCCTTCCGTCCGTTCGGCGGACAGGGGCTGCCAATTGCCGCCGTTCACTTGAATTTCGAAGGTGGCAAAATACGGTGTGAAAGACTCGAAGCGAAGGTCGAGTACGCTGCCGGCCTGGGAGACCAGGTCCGGCTCTTCGATCACCACCTCGTTGAGCGGCCAGTAATAGTCGTCGGGATCACTGACCTGCCGGCACTCCCCATTGCCGTGGGTAAGCTCGAACTGCTGCAGGTGATAATCTGCAATCGGCTCGCCCGGCTCACTCCAGACGAACCACCGGCCGTGCTGACCGGCCCATTCCGGCGGGCCACCGGCGAGGATGCGCCGGTAATTGGCGAGGTAGCCGATGCAGTTGCCGAACAGGTCGCCCAGCTTGACGTTGTAATCCATGCCGGCCGCCCACGGGCCTTGCGAGGGGAAAATTTCGCCCATCTTCCCGTCCCGCCAGGCCTGCTGCACCTCGCGGGCGCTCTGCGGCAGGTATTCGCGCACCGGCCCCATGCCTGGCGCCAGCATGTCCGGGCGAAAATAGACCAGGTCGAAGTCGCTGTCGGCCACGATCCACTTCCGGTGCTCGTTCGACCAGCACTCGGAGGAGGAATGGTTGTGCCAGTGATGCTCGCCGACGTGCAGATACCGGCAGGGAATGCCTACCGACCACAACGCCTGCAGCAGCACGTGGGTGAAATAGACGCAGAAGTTGCCGCGCAGGCCGCTGCGCACGTCCTCCAGCACCTCCAGCGCATTGACGTGCTGCATGGGCTGGTGGAAGGTGTGGTCCCACTGCTCCTTGACGTGCTGCATCACCCGGCGGATCAGGTCGAACTCGCCGGTCGCCTGCGCCGCGATCTCGTCCAGGCCTTCCTGCACGCGCAGCATGCGCAAGGCGGGCAGGTCGGGATCGAGATAGTCGAACGGCAGCCGGCTGATCATCGGACGGCCATTGACGAAACGGGTGATGCGATAAGCGTATTTTACGGTTGATGACATAATAATTCCGGCCGGAGCGCGGATTGCCAATCCGCGCTCCAAATCACTTCACCTTCAGCTCCCACAGGTAGCCGGCGCGGTCGGGGTTGTCCGTTTCGGCGGCGTAAAGGCGGAAGTCGGGTGTCATGGCGACGTCGTGAACGATAAAGCAGCTCTTCTTCAGCTCCGCATCATATATCTTGCCCAGCACGTCGAAATTGCGGGCCTTGCGGTCGTAACGAAAGAAGATGGTGGTATCGTAGGAGGCGCCGGCGCCGCCGTAGAGCAGCCCGTCCGGTCCTTCCGCCAGGTATGCCAGCCGGCAGGAGGTATGCGGCTTGCCCAGGTACTCCACCTCGGCCGTCTTCGGGTCCAGGCGGTGCAGCGCGCCGTCGGTGGCGCCGATGTAGATGTAGCCGTCGTTCATCTTGATCATGCCGTCGGTGCCCGACCAGGTTTTCGCCTGTCCCCACAGATGCATGATGGGCACGCCGTGATTGAACCAGGTGAAGCCTTCATCCGGATGGTACTTGAATAGTTGATTTCCTTCGTATTGGCCCCACACATAACCGTCGTCATCTACCGCCGGGATATGTGGACAGGCGCCGACATAATCGAAGTCGTAAGCGGTGTCGGTGAGGATATCATAACGGAAGAATTTCGACACCGGGTAGGTAAAGCCGTAGAGAATTTTACGCTTGCGATCCATGGTGATGGTCTGGATGTAGTCCAATTTCACCGGTCGCGAGAGGAGATCGTACTTTTTCGTCTTCGGATCGTAACGGAAGAGCTTGCCGCCCCCGGCCTTCAAGCGTTCCTGCACCGGATGCAGGCCGGCGGTGGCGCCGTAATAAACGCCCTGGTCGTATTCGAGCGAGCGGTGGATCTTCACGTCGTACTGGTCGGCGATTTCGCGGAAATTCAGGCTGGTGTATTCCTTCGTCTTCGGATTGAAGGTGTAGAAGATGTCGCCGTCGGCGGAGGTGAGTCCGCAATAAATCAGTCCGTCGTCCGCGTTGTAGCGCAGCGTGGTGAACGAGATGCCGTATTTGAGGCTCGGATCAGCCCCGGTACCGGCCAGTGAGAAGTCCTTGAGGGGATACGCCTTAACTTCGAGAGCCATGGAAATTTACCTCGCGAGATAAGCTGGCTGTATTATAACCGGGCTATCGGCGGAATACCAGCCACTTGCCGAGATGAGAAAAAGAAAAATGTAAAATGCCGACAGTTGCCCCATCTTCACTGGAGGGGAAAGCGTGACCATGCCGAATAAATGAGCAACCATCCGGCTGAGGAATCGATATGGAAAATAAATTGAACGCTGACAATATGCATTTTTACCGTTTCCCGGACATACAGACCCATCGCCCATATGCCTTCGACGTAGATGACGACGGCGTGCTATGGGAAGGGGCGCCGGATGGCTTTTTCCGGCTGGATACCTGCACTGGAGAACATCTGCACTTTACCCCACCCGAGCTGGCCGACTTCGCTGCCAACGCGGCATTCGTATTTCACGGCAAAGTTTACCTGTTGGCGTTTGAGCGAGGCTGCTTTGTTTATGATCCTGCGGAAGGCACGTTCGAGCGGTTGGAGCTGCCCGGCAGGGAACCTAACCTGTGGTATGGCGTGAAGGCGGCGGGTAAGTTATTGCTCTTCGATCGCAGCATGGACGGCGGCGTCATCATTCTCGACGAACCGGGCGCGCCGGCGCGCAAGGTGGCCAATCCCTTCGGCGATTACGAGCTGGCAGCGGGCACGTTGTTGTCGAACAACCGGGTCGCCATCGGAAAACCGGACTATCAGGGATTTGTTTACTTCGACCCGGAGCGGGAAACCTTCCTTGAGCGGCTGGACGCGCCGATCCAGGCGGAACACGAGCGGATCTGGTATCTCTCCGACGGCTTGAATGCCCGTCTGCTGCCGTATCGCGTGGAAGATGAGCAGTGGCTCGACCCGATTTCTACGCCTGATCACGGAAAAGTATACGGATTCATCGGGGCGAATTTTCATTATGGTTCCCGGATATACTATTGTCTGAGCACCTACCGGTTCCGTTCGCGGATAAATCGTGAGACCGGCGAGCTGATTCTGCCGGAGGGGTGGGACGTGGGAGTCGATGGCCGCCGTCCGATCCGCTTCCTGGACCGGTTTCTGGTGTTCGACACCATCACGCGCGAATTCGATTACCTGTCGGCGCCGGGGCAGGGGGACGGCACGCCGCTGCTTTGCTACTCACTCGTCCAGGATGATCGCGTATATATCACCGGCTATGTGATTCCGCACGGCGCGGACGGCGGGCCCTCCGACCAGCCGGGCGACTGGGCGGTGTGGACGAATTGCCGTATACCGGATTATTCATGAATCGCGCTGTAGCCGCATCCCTTTACGGGTGCGCGTGCGGTTTGTGAATAATCCAAAGCGCTGCCGCGCTTTACTGTAATAAAAAATCACGGAACATTCGTTCTTTGTTGCGGAGTGCCGAACTGAGTACGCCGGCAATGGGAACTCTGGAGACGGGATCAGTGGTTATGTCAAAACAAAAATTGATGATTGAGGCTGAATTGCCGCTCTCCCGCTTCACGACGTTTCGTGTCGGCGGTCCGGCGCGTTATTATCTGCGCGTAACCTCGCGGCAAGCGTTGATTGACAGCGTGGCGTGGGTGAAAGAGCATGATCTCCCGCTGTTCATCCTGGGCGGGGGCAGCAACCTGCTTGTTGCCGATCACGGCTTTCCCGGATTAGTGCTGCATATCGACATGCGCGGCGCCGAACGGGACACGGACCATGGCGCCGTGCTGCTGACCGCCGCGGCGGGGGAGAACTGGCACGAGCTGGTGACACATATTGTGGCGCGGAATTGGGCGGGGGTGGAATGCCTGGTGGGCATTCCCGGCCAGGTAGGCGCTACCCCCATTCAGAACGTGGGCGCCTACGGGCAGGAGATCAAGGACACGCTGTACCGCGTGGAGGCGCTCGACCTGCGGACCGGTCAGGTGCGCGGCTTCACCAACGAGGAATGCAATTTTAATTACCGTAAAAGCCGCTTCAAAGCGGAGGACCGCGGCCGGTATATTATCCTCAGCGTCACCCTGCGGCTGATTCCCGGCGGCGAGCCGAAGCTGTTCCACGACGAGCTCGAGCGGCACCTGAAGGCGCGCGAGTTCGACCCGCCGAAGATTGCCGACGTAGCCGCGACCGTGCTCGACCTGCGGAAGCGCAAGTCGATGATCCTGCGTGAGGAAGACCGGAATACCTGCAGCGTGGGATCGTTTTTCGTGAATCCCATCCTCGATGAAACGCAATTTGCGGTGCTGCTGGAAGCTATCCAACCATACATGAAGGAAGACGAGCGCATCCCCAATTACCCGACGCAGGAAGGGAAGATCAAGGTGTCAGCAGCGTGGCTGATCGAGCATGCCGGCTACTCGCGCGGCTATGTGCACGGCAACGTGGGGCTATCCACCCGGCACGCGCTGGCGTTGATCAACCGCGGCGGGGCCACCGCGGGGGAAATCCTCGGCTTTGCCCGCGAAATCCGCAACCGGGTTTGCGATCGCTTCGGCATCCTTCTGGTGCCGGAGCCGACGCTGGTCGGGATGTCCTTCGACGAGGAGGACTGACTCCAGATAGCCGCCGCATAAGTGGAAAGCTTTGGCCACCCATGCGGAAAGCCAATTTGGTTGCGGCAATGCCGCGCTGTGTGACCGAAGTTCTGTAAAATACAGCGGGAGACGAAGGTATGGCGAGTGAGCTGTGCCCATCCTGCCGGCAGGTCCGTAACATGCTGGTGAGCGTAACCACGCGGACGGAGACTGGCGCGAGCGGGAAGAAGAAGCAGATTACCACCACGAGCTACCAGTGTGAAGTTTGCCGGATGTTCGTGCGCAGTGAAGAGCGGGAGGCGATATGACGGCGATTATGACGAAGCGCGAGCGGGTCGAGCGGGCGCTCGACTGCCGGGAGACCGACCGCGTCCCTCTTTACGATCTCATCCGCAATGACGCGGCCTTTGCCTATTACAACGGTGGGCCACTCCCGCCGCTTTCGCCTGACGATCAAACGGTGGTAGAGCTGGAGCGAATTACCGGCCAGGCGACCGGCGCCGTGCTGGATATGACTCGCAGCGTGGGTTTCGGTCCGGTGGAAGAGAAAGACTGGATCGATGAATACGGCTTCGTCTGGCACAGCTCACCCTTCGAGAAGACAAGTTGGATCGTCCGCCGGCCTTTTGATGACGAGATCGGCGCGGCCTCCTTCCTCCGCCGGTGGATCGAGCGGATGCGGGTGGACGGCGCGCGCATTGCTCGCGATCCGGAGGCCCACCGCAAAGCCTTCCACCGCGCCTTCCTCGACACGCAGGCGAGGATCGGCGATACCGTCAACCTGCTGGCGCTGCACGGCGTCGGCCTCGATGATATCCGCCATCTCCTCGGTTTCGATTTGTTCTCATATCTGTCCGCGGATAATCCCGGTTTGATCTCCGAGGCGCTGGAGGTTTGCACCGAGCGCAATATCGCCGAATGTCATGCCGTGGAGGACGTTCGCCTGTCGCCGGTAGTGCTCACCTTCGGCGACATCGCATACAAAAACCGGCTGCTTCATTCTCCGGAATTCCTGCGCGACGAATTCTTCCCGCGGCTGGCGCGCATGAACGAGGCCTGGCACGAGCATGGCTTTAAGTGCCTGTTCCACTCCGACGGTTACCTGATGGAGGTAATGGACGACCTGGTCGCCGCGGGTATCGACGGCCTGAATCCCATCGAAGTGGTGGCCGGAATGAATCTGAAGGAAGTACGCGAAAAATATCCCCGCCTTTTTCTCGCCGGCGGCATCGATATGAGCCAACTCCTCTCCCGCGGCACTCCCGAAGAGGTGCGTGAGACTTGCCGGCAAGCCATTCGCGACGCCTCCCCCGGCTATTTCATGGGCTCGACCACCGAGGCGGATAACAGTTGCACGCTGGAGAACCTGCTCGCCATGTACGAGGTGGCGATGGAAGGTTTGTCGTAATTCGTGAAAAAATAAGTCGGATGCCGATAGGATCATCTCCATTTTCGCCGCAACAGTTCTTCACAAATCCCCGCTTCATCGATCTCTCGTGCAGGCACTCTGTCAGTTTTTCAGGTATGTGTCGGATTTCGCGGCTCAGAGGGGTGGAAAAGACCGCGATAATGGGTTACAATGTCCAGGTGCCGAATCTCATACGTGGGAGCGGGGGATCCAAATCGAGTCAGTTGGGGTGAAGTCCCGAGTGTTCGGGACGAGGCGACCTTTTCCGCCTTAACCCGTCAGCTAACCTCGCAGGCACGGCGAAGGGGCCAGCGCGCCTGTTGCAGCATCGAATCATTACAGCCGATGCGCGCGGTCCAAAAACCGGGAAAAGGGAGATAGATCATGTCGTTTACAGAAGAGATGTCACCAGGGCTGCGTCGCCTGGCCCTGATGACGCGCAAATTCCTCCGGGCGATATCCTGCTGGTTGTCGGGTGGTACTTCTTCTCCACTTCTCTGTGCGGCGGCCGTCGCTGACGTCCGCCGGGACAGGCAGTCGTAATTTCCATAATCCATGAGGCTGCGCGCTCACGGCTTACCGCCGTGGTTTGAGTTCGCCTGCAGACAGCAGCGCGCCTCTCTGGTACCGGCAATATACGCCGGGGATTTGGCGCGTCTGCGACAGTGAGAAAGTGAGGAGGAGATCGATGAGTGCTTTGACCTATATACCCGTCCGACGGAAAGAAACCGGCAAGCCATACTGGCAGCGGATTCCCTGCTGGGAATCGGTGACCCCCGACGAGTGGAACGACTGGCGGTGGCAATTGCGAAACCGCATCACCACTGCGGAACAATTGTCCAGGGTAATCCCGCTGACCGAGGAGGAGCGGAAAGGCATCCCGCGATGCCTGACGCGGCTGCGCATGGCGATCACGCCGTATTACGCCTCGCTGATCGACGGAGACGATCCGCAATGTCCGGTTCGCCGGCAGGCGGTGCCGACTACACGGGAACTGTCGATGTCGTCCTGCGACATGGCCGACCCGCTGCACGAGGAAGAAGACTCGCCGGTGCCCGGGCTTACCCACCGGTATCCGGACCGCGTACTGCTGCTGGTGACCGACCAGTGCTCGATGTATTGCCGGCACTGCACGCGGCGCCGCATGGCCGGGCAGCAAGACAGGCCGCTGCCGTATGATCGCATCATGCAGGCGCTGGACTATATTCGCCGCACGCCGCAAGTGCGCGACGTGTTGATTTCGGGCGGCGATCCGCTCACCCTTGCCACCCCGCGGCTCGAGATGATATTGAGCGAGCTTCGCGACATCGAGCATGTCGAGATCATCCGCATCGGCACGCGCATCCCCGTGGTGCTGCCGCAGCGCGTCACCCCGGAGCTGTGCGTCATGCTCAAGCGCTATCATCCGCTGTGGATCAACACCCACTTCAACCACCCGCGCGAAGTGACGCCGGAGGCGCGGGAAGCCTGCCGGCGCCTGGCGGACGCGGGCATTCCGCTCGGCAACCAGTCCGTGCTGCTCAACGGCGTCAACGACTGCCCGTACCTGATGCGCCGCCTGGTGCACGACCTGGTGAAGATGCGCGTGCGCCCCTACTACCTTTATCAGTGCGATCTGTCCGAGGGCATCGAGCACTTCCGCACTTCAGTGTCCAAGGGTATCGAGATCATTGAGGCGCTGCGCGGGCATACCTCGGGCTTCTGCGTGCCTACCTTCGTGGTGGACGCGCCCGGCGGTGGCGGCAAGATACCGGTCAATCCACAATACCTTATCTCGCAATCGGAATCGCAGGTGGTGCTGCGCAATTACGAAGGCGTCATCTGCGCCTACCAGGAACCGGCCAAGAAGAATCCGCACGATGGCTGTGAATACTGCCGGGAGGACGCGCGGGAGCCGGCGGGCATCGAGAAGCTGTATAACGGGCAGCAGTTGAGCCTGGTTCCGGAGGGCAATAACCGGCTGAGCCGCCGCGAGCATTACCAGGATGAAACACAAATGGAGTTAGATATGGAGGAGGAGATTTCATGGCAGTGAAACACCTGATTCCGGCTGATGTGCACCTGACGATCGATTCGCCTAACCAGCGCATCAAGCTGCAGTCGTGCGGCGATCGGATTGTCGATACCGCCACCGCCGCCGTGGAACTGGCAACGGCGCAAGGGCTGGATAAAATCTGGGGATTCGTCTCACTCGCGGAGTGGGTAGAGCTGTCGCGGCTTGGATTTGTGCGCGAAGGCACCCTTGACGGATATTTCTCGGATGGTCCGGGCATCGGCGTTGCCAAGTATCTGTCGAGTGAGCGCGCCCGTGGCAAGCAGACGGCCGCGGAGGATGCGATTATGCTCGGGGCACTCGCGCAGGCAGGCACGGCGGCCTCAAGTCCCCCGCTGGATTACCGGCTGCGCCCGGCGACGCCGGCAGACTGCCTGGACATTTCCGCGACGTTGACGGCGGTGTTCGCCAGCTACCCCACGCCGATCGACTCGGCGGAGGCTATCGCCGCGGTTATGAATCGCGGCGCATATTTCATGGTAGCGGAACAGGGCGGCCAACTCGTCAGCGTGATGTCGGCGGATATCGACCGGGAGCACCTGACGGCGGAAATGACGGACTGCGCGACGCTGACCCCGCACCGCGGGCGCGGGTTGATGCAAGCCCTGCTCGCTGGAATGGAGGACGAATTGCGCCGCCAGGGCCTGCGCAGCCTGTTCACGCTGGCGCGCGCCACCTCCGCCGGCATGAATATCGCCTTCGCGCGGCTGGGCTACGCTTATCGCGGGCGGTTCATCAACAACTGCCACATCGCGGGTGATTGGGAAGACATGAACCTGTGGGTGAAGTTGCTTGCCGGCGAACAGCCTGATGCGCTCGAGGAGTATCACCATGCCAACTGACGCGCCTGCCGAACAGGCGGCAACGCTGCTATCCACGCTGGGCATCCACCTGACGCCATTGGTGGAAGAGCTGGTCATCGCCGGGATGATCCTGGCGGCCTTCATCGTGCTCGCGCTGATCGCCTACCTGTTTATACGCGCGCTCGCGAGGCGATTGGTTCAGCGCGATGAAAAAAATCGTGTCGCGCTAATTTTACAGCGCTTCCTCGGCCCGGTGATCTGGCTGATCGTCATCACCGGGCTCATGGCCACGCTGGCAAGCCTGAGCTCGCTGGCGGCTACGCGGGGCGCCATTCTTCGCGTTTACGGCGCCTTGGTAGCCGTCACCGGCGTGGTGGTGGGCCTGCGGTTGGTAACGTTGTTGATGGAATGGTCGTTCCAGCGACTGGAACCGCGGTTGGGAAGCACCACATATCACTATGCGGCGTTGTCGCGTAAAGTGATTACCGTCATCGTCTGGGTCATCGGCGGCATCCTGGTGCTCGGTCAGCTCGGTTTAGAGATCACCCCGCTCCTCACCACGCTGGGACTCGGATCGTTGGCGGTTGCCCTTGCGCTGCAGGATACGCTGGCGAACTTTTTCGCCGGCATATATCTGATGCTCGACCGGCCCATCCGCGTTGGCGACTACGTGCGGCTGGACACCGGCGACGAAGGATTCGTCGATGCCATCGGCTGGCGCAGCACGCATATTCGTCTGTGGTCGAATTACATCGTCGTCATCCCAAACACCCGCCTGACCTCCAGCATCATCACCAATCTGGTGCTGAACCAGTCGGAAACATCGGTCTACATATATGGCGGTGTCGGTTACCTGAACGACCTCGAGCATGTCGAGCGCGTGCTGCATGAGGTGGCCGTGGAGGTGCAGACGCGTGTGGACGGCGCAGTCACCGAGGCGGAGCCGCTCATTCGATTTCAGGAATTCGGCGATTCCAACATCACCTTCCTGGCCATTCTGAAGGTGAGCGACTTTGCCTATCAATATGTTACCAAGCACGAGTTCATCAAGGCCGTGCATCGCCGCTTCCGCGAGGAAGGCATAGAGATAGCATGGCCGGTGCGACAACTGGTGGCTCCCCAACCGCTGCCAGTGCGGATGGTGAACGACTCCGAAGTGGTCGTACCGCTGCCCGCGCGCGGGGATTCCCGCATCTGAAGGAGATTGAAATGAATACACGTTTGGTTCCGCTGCTGGTGATAGCGGTCTTTGTTACCGTGGCGATTGTGGTCCTCGCCGGTTATCAGAACAAGGACCGTAATGCGCCGTCAACGCAACCGTCGATCAAGATCGCGATGAGCGGTCAGTATCCTCCGTTCAATTACTTCGACAACACTAATGAGCTGGTCGGCTTCGACGTGGACATCTCGAAAGAGGTGGCACGGCGGCTGGGTTGCGAGCCGAAGCTCATCACAGCCGACTTTGATGGCCTCATCGCCGGCCTGCTGGCCGGCAAGTATGACCTGATTATCGGCTCGATGGCCATTACCGAAGAGCGAAAGAAGGCAGTGAACTTCTCTACTCCTTATTACATCTCCGGCGCGCAGTTGTTCGTCCACCGGAGCTCGAATATCAGCGGTGGCAAGGACCTGCCCGGCAAGGTGGTGGGCGTGACGCTCGGCACCACCTACGAGGAAGCGGTGCGCAAAATCAAGGGAACGAAGGTCAATCCCTACACCGGCGTGCCGGACATGTATCTGGAGATGGACAACAAGCACATCGACGGCTTCGTCACCGACCGGCTGGTGGGATTGTACGGCATTACCCAGGCGAAGCGCGACTTCGTGCCCGCCGGCGAGCCGCTGTATAAAGAGATCATCGGTATCGCCATGCGCCAGAACGAGCCGGAACTGTTAAATGACGTGAACGAGGCGCTGGCGGCGATGAAGGAAGACGGCGTCTACACCCAGATCAGCACGAAATGGTTCGGCCGGGATATCTCCGCGGCGGAGGAATGAGCGATGGAATTGTCCTTCCTCATCCGCGAAAGCGGGTTTCTGCTGCATGGGATGCTGATTACCACCGGACTCACGCTGGGCGCGCTGGGCATCGGCACGCTGCTGGCGGCGCTGCTGGCGGTGCTGCGCCTGGGCGGTAATAAATTCATTGCCCATATCGCCGGCGGCTACGTGGAGTTCATGCGCGGCACGCCGTTGCTGGTGCAGTTATTCATCATCTATTTCGGCCTCTCCCCCTTCTTCGCGCGCGTGACTGCGATAGAGATGACGCCGCTTGTCGCCGGCATTCTCGGTCTGGGACTGAACGCCGGCGCGTATATATCGGAAATTTTCCGCGGGGCGATCCAGAGCATCCCGGCGGGACAGATGGAGGCCGCGCGTTCGCTGGGCATGAGCAGCGCGCTGGCCATGCGGCGCATCGTATGGCCGCAGGCGCTGCGCCACGCGGTGCCGGCGCTGGGGAGCAGCTTTGCCGCGCTCATCAAGGACACTTCGCTGGTGATGGTTATTGGCGTTCCCGAGCTGCTGCTCGCCACCAAGCAGCGGGTGAGCGCTACCTACGAGCCGATGCAGCTTTATCTGCTGGCCGGCATGTTCTATTTTGCGCTGACGGCGCTGGTTACCTATGCCGTGCGCAAGTGGGAGAATCAGTATAGATGGACGGTATAACTGATACGCCGTTATTGCAGGTATCCGGTCTGACCATGCAGTTTGGCGATAATATTGTGCTGGAGGATGTCTCTTTCGACGTCCGGGGCGGCGAAGTGGTGTCGGTTATCGGCCCCAGCGGCGCGGGCAAGAGCACGCTGTTGCGCTGCATCAATGGGCTGCAGCCGTTCCGCAAGGGCACCATCCGCGTAGGCGACATCGAGTTTCACGGCGGCAAGCGCTTATCCCGCGAGGAGCAACACCGCATGAACCTCATCCGCCGGCGGGTGGGCATGGTCTTCCAGCACTTCAACCTATTCCCGCACATGACGGTGCTGGCGAATGTCATGGAAGCGCCCATCCACGTGCTGGACCGCCCGCATAAGCAGGTGGAGGCGCAAGCCCGCGAGCTGCTGCAGCGCGTCGGGCTAGAAGGATATGAGGACTCCTTCCCGATTTCTCTCTCCGGGGGCCAGAAGCAGCGCGTGGCCATCGTCCGCGCGCTGGCCATGGACCCGGAGATCATGCTCTTCGACGAGGTGACCTCTGCCCTCGATCCGGAGCTGGTCGGCGAAGTGCTGGGCGTGATGACCGACCTGGCGGCCAAAGGCATGACCATGCTGGTGGTCACCCACGAGATGGGCTTCGCCCGCGAAGTCTCCTCCCGCGTGCTCTTCATGGCCGACGGAGGCATTCTCGAACAGAACGACTCCGCGCGCTTTTTCAGCGAACCGCATACCGAGCGGGCGAAGGTCTTCATCGAGCAGGTGCTGCATTGATCGGATTTACGGCTGATAGTGACGCCTCTTGAGAGAGACAAGAGGGAGCATTCTGCAGTAAACCAATCGCCCGGTTGTATTTTTATACAATATGCAGAGAAACAGGCGATTTCAACGAATTTCTTTCCTGTAGGTGACTGTTTTATGAACGATGTCTCGGATAAAGCGGAACCGGCTCGATCGGTCATCCACTCCCGCCGCAACACCCACCGGTGGTGGCTGATAGTGGTCGTGATCGTGGTAATCACAGCCGCAGTCGGCTGGCACTGGTGGCGGGGGCAGACGTTTCATTACATTGCCAGCCATTCCGAAGCCGACTTTCTCCTGGTTCGGTCGGATGGGATCGTTACCTGGGAAGGCGAGGGCAATCACCGTGATGCGCGGGAACCGATTACCCTCGTTTTACGCGATTGGAAGTGGCGCCGACGCTGGCAACTCACTGTGCCATCCGTGAAGCAGGTTGACACGCGGGATCCGGAAGGCCGTTATAGCCGTATATTCGGCGTCTCTCCGAACGGGCACCTCATTGCTGTCGCGGTTGATGATGTTGCCCGACATCGTCTGTCGGTCGTCCTCTGGAAAGATGACCGGGAAGTGGCCCGGGTGCAGTTGCCCAGGAAAGGCTCGTTATCCTCTCAAGTCACCGTAATTGACGACGGACGGATTTTTCTCACCCAATCGGAAAGGCGCGAGTTATACCTATACCTGATGCGGGATGGTCATCTGCAGGCCGAAGGTCAGTTGACGGCGCCGCGAGCGCTGGCCGGCAACGCGGTGTCTTCCGTATCGGCTGCAGTGGCTCCTGACCTGTCATGTCTGGCGCTTGTCTATCACACGTCCCCGACGAATGCAGGCCGGCAAGAGTGTCGCTATGCCACACTGGTCCTTACCGGTTCGCGCCTGGTTGTCACCCCCCGGTTCGTGATGAATAATGCGTTCTCCCCAATATGCCTTGACGATGGGGTTGTGATTGATGGCTTAGATCAAGGTAGTACGTTGTACCGAAAATCCGGCAAAATGCCGAACCCTGGAGGGTGGCAGCTCTGTCAATTATTTTATCTGCCAAAAGCATGGATCATGCAGACGAGCGGAAACCTTACCCGCGTATATTCACCCGCAACTGGGCAATCCTGGCCCGTTCCTCATTTGGCGCCACAATCTTCGAATGGATATAACCATTTAAGTTATATCACTCCGGATGGGCGGTTTGCGATCATGCCGTATTCCGGTCGTCGTCGTCTCGGCTCTGCCGCGCCGTTGTTCGGTCTGCTATCGCGCATTCCGCCCCTCCGGCGACCGATCAATCGGTGGCGCGGGCAGGAAACATTTTCGTATGAGCTTTACTCGCGGCCCGGCCGCCTGCTTGCGCGCTTAAACGGCATTGAGGAGAAAGAGGAAGCGCGATTCCATTTCTCATACACATGGAAAGGCGAACAATTCTTTCTCATCCATCCCTTCCTGTCACCCGACGGGCGCCACCTTATATTGGTAACAACGGCATACCAGGAGCCATGGTTTAAGACAAAAATGCTGTTTTTTAGCCGATAATCGTTAGACGAATCATTACAGGTGAGCTTGCTTCTCGATTTATAAACCATAAACTATATATTGCTCACCTGGCAAGTTGACAAACCCCTATCAAACATGTCAGTATATCCTCACCGGGCTTAACGATAATTTGTTATCTTAAGCTCGTTTTATCTTACGCGAGGTCGCAAACATGCCTCATTACAAAGACGAACTGGCCAAAGGCTCGCTGATGACCTACCGGCCTGAGATCAAGGTGCTCGACTGCACGATCCGCGACGGCGGACTGATCAACGATCACCTCTTCGATGACATCTTCGTGAAGGCGGTTTACGATACCTGCGTGGCCGCCGGCGTCGATTATATGGAGGTAGGTTACAAGGCGTCGAAGAAGATCTTCGCGCGCGATAAGCACGGCGCCTGGAAGTATTCCGACGAGGACGATCTCCGGCGGATCGTGGGTGACAATCCCAGCGACCTTAAGCTGTGCGTGATGGCGGACGCTGAACGGACGGATTACCACATCGACATCCTGCCCAAAGAGCAGAGCGTCCTCGACTGTATCCGTGTGGCCGCCTACATCCACCAGATGCCCACCGCCATCGACATGATTACCGATGCGCACGAAAAGGGCTATGAAACGACCCTCAACCTGATGGCCATCTCCACCGTGCAGGACCGCGACCTGGAGGACGCGCTGGCGGCCCTCGCGCAAAGTCCGGTGGATACCATTTATCTGGTAGACAGTTTCGGCGCGCTCTACCCCGAGCAGGTACGCGACCTGACGCTCACCTTCCTGAAGGCCGTCGAGGGCGCCGGCAAGCAGATCGGCATCCACGCGCACAACAACCAGCAGCTTGCCTATGCCAACACCATCGAATCGCTGATCCTGGGCGCCAGCCGCCTGGATGCCACCGTCAACGGCCTGGGCCGCGGCGCCGGCAACTGCCCGCTTGAGCTGCTCATCGGCTTCCTGAAGAATCCGAAGTTCCACCTCCGGCCCATACTCGAATGCATCCAGGCGCATTTCATCCCGTTGCGCGAAAAGCTCGACTGGGGCTATTCCATCCCCTACATGCTCACCGGCCAGATGAACCAGCACCCCCGCATGGCCATCAAAATGCGCTCCACCCCCGCTGCGATGGATGATTACATCCTGTTTTATGACATGGTGATGGAAAAGGAATAAAGCGAGAGCAAAGATATCATGAAGCGATGAAAAGGCCCCGGAGCGCGCTCCGGGGCCTTTTTCCCTGGGATCGCAGGCAGCCTGCCCCGATGTCGGGGTTCCGCGCCTGCTCCCAACAGCAACCGACAGATGAATCGGCTCCAGTTACACCTTCAATCCCAATGATTCTAATGCCATCCGATGCCGAAGGCTGCCCGACAGTGTTCCGTTGCACGGCGCCAGCCGCACGGTGAAGGACATCGGCTCCGCCGGGATCTGGTATTCGGGCAGCGTCTCCGGGGCCAGGGTGCCGTTGCCGACGCCGGCTTGCTGGTAGTCCAGATTAAGCACAATCTCCGGGATGGCGGTCAGTTCGTGCCAGTGGCGGGCGGCGGTCAGGTTCTCGGTGGTGTAGTGGTGGGCGCTGACGTTGAGCGCCGGCAGGCCGGCAACGAAGAGGCCGCGCCCCCGCAGGTCGGTGAAGGTGGCCCAGCGCGCGTCCATCTTGTTGCCGTTCTCCTGCGGGGTGATGTAATGCACGAACTCGTCCGTCACCGTGCTGTCATACAAACCCAGACGGCCGCTTGTGCACCGGTCGGGGTAGCACTCGTGCGGACCGAGGCCGTACCAGGTGAACCGCTCGAATGCGGAAGGCAGCACCATCTGTAAACCTACCCGGGGCAGCGGCGGCAGGTCGCCCACCGGCACGAACGACGTTTTTATAATGACATCGCCCGTGCCGTAGATCGTGTAGGCGTAGCGCGTGTCGAATCGCGTCTTATCCGCGTAGACGAGAAGGGAGGAATCCACCTCCACGCGGACGGCGCCGACCGCCTCCTCGACCAGCTCCACGCGGCTGATGTTGTGCAGGTGCCGGTGGTAGCCGGCCTGGCGCCAGCGCTCGGCAAAGTGCACGTCGTTGTCCACCGGCGCGCGCCACAGGTTGAGCCGTGGTCCGGCCACCAGCAGATCGACGCCGGCCGACTGCCAGGCAGTTATCGTGCCTTGCCGTCGATCGAAGACCAGCCGGAAATCCTCGCCGCGCATCGCGATCACCTGGTCCGATTGTACGGCATGCAGGCGCGGCATGGTCGAAATGGCTATCTCCGGCACTGACACAGTTTCAACCGGTAGAATGAACTGCGCGAAGGCCACCTCGAATCCGCGTGGCGCCCATACCGTGCTCTGCGCCAGCCCGAAGCGCAGGTTGAGCAGGTATTCCGCGCCCGGTTCGCCCGCCGGATGAGAGTAAGGAAGGGTAATAGTACCCTCGCCATGGGCAGAAATCGGCGGCAGTGCCGCCTGCCCTTCCTGCAGCACCTCGCCTGCGCGGCAAACCGACCAGTCGCAGACCAGTCTGTCCAGCGCGAGGAAGTCGAAGCGATTGACGAGTTTGATTTTACCTTCCCGCAGGTCCACCGCTTCCGCGCGTACCGGCTGCAGCACCGTTTTGTATTCGATCAGGCTGGGGTGAACGTCGCGGTCCGGCCCCACCAGGCCGCCGATGCAGAAGTTGCCGTCGTTGGGCATATCGCCGAAGTCGCCGCCGTAGGCGAACCACATGCGGCCGTCCTCGGTATACTGTCGCAGGCCATGGTCGCACCACTGCCAGATGCAGCCGCCCGCCAGCCGCGGATACCGGTAAATCAAGTCCCAGTATTCCTTCAGGCTGCCGCAGCCGTTGCCCATGGCATGGGTGTATTCGCACATGAAGAAAGGCCGCGGGTCGCCGGTCTTCTCGCCTTCTTCGCGCACCCGCTCCAGGCTCGGGTACATGGTGCTGACCAGATCGCAGGTCTCTTCGGTTGGCCGGCCTTCGGAGTTGCCCCACCCGGTGGCGCCTTCGTAATGAACGAGGCGGGTGGGGTCGTTGGCCTTGATCCACGCGGACATCGCCTCGTGGTTCCTGCCGAAACCGGACTCGTTGCCCAGCGACCAGGAGATGATGCAGGGGTGGTTCTTGTCGCGCTCGACCATGCGTTCGGCGCGTTCGACGTAAGCGGCGGTCCAGTCGGGGTGATCGGAAATCTCGTTAATATTGCCGGTGGCGCCGAAGCCGTGCGTCTCCAGATCCGCCTCGCCGATGACGTACAAGCCATAGCGGTCGCAAAGGTCGAACCAGCGCGGGTCGTTGCTGTAATGCGAGGTGCGGACGCAGTTGACGTTGTGCCGCTTCATCAGCGTCGCGTCTTTCACCATCGACTGGTAATTGACCGCCTGCGCCAGGTCGGGATGAATCTCATGGCGGTTCACGCCTTTCAGCTTCACCGGTCTGCCGTTGACCAGCAGCACGCCGTCTTTATGCTCCACCTGACGGAAGCCCACGTTGAAGCGCTCGACCTCCAGCACGTTCCCGCCGGCATCCAGCAGCGTCAGGTAGAGAGTATAGAGGTACGGGTCTTCCGCCGACCATGGGTGTGGAGCAGCGATCTGGGTGAGCAAATCGACGGCCGTCTCTCCCTTCCCCGGCACGCGCGGCGCCGCCGCCTGCTTTTCCAGCACCAGCGCGCCGCCGGCATCGACCAGCCGCGCGGCCACGCCGCAGCCGGTTGCCGCCTTTTGCGTGTAATTCGCCACCGCCGCGCGCACGATCAGCATGGCGTCCTTGAACTCGGCGTCGAACAGGGTGCGTACGCGCGCGTCGCGCACATGCACGCCCGGGGTGGAATACAGGTGCACGTCGCGGAAAATTCCGCTCAAGCGCCAGTAATCCTGATCCTCCAGGTAGCTGCCATCCGACCACTGGAATACCTGCGCCGCCAGCAGGTTGTCGCCGGGCTGCAGGAAGGAAGTGATGTCGAACTCAGCGGGCAGATGCGTGCCTTGGCTGTAACCGACCTGCCGGCCGTTGATCCATAAGTAGAAGGCGGAATTGACCCCGTCGAAGCGGATGAATACTTCCCGCTCGTCCCACGACTCCGGCAGCGTGAAGGTGCGGCGGTAGCACCCCACCGGATTTTCGCGCGGCACGCTGGGCGGCTGCACCGGAAAGGGATAATACACGTTCACGTATAGCGGCTTGCCATAACCGTGCATCTGCCAGTTGCTCGGCGCCAGCAGGGTGTCCCAGGCGGCTGAATCATATTCCGGGTCGTAGAACTCCTTTGGCGCCGTTTCGAGCGAGCCGGCGTAGCAGAATTCCCACTCACCGCTCAGCAGCCGGTAAAACGTGCTCGCGCCCGGCTCGTTTTGCGCCGCGGCAGCCTCGTCGGGGAAGGGGAGCAGCGTCGCGTGGGCCTTCTCGCGATTACGGTGGAGCAGGTGTGGATTTTCCCAGTCGTTCATGCGGATGATCCCTCAGCGAATAATGATGTCTATAATTTCTCCGGAAGCAGAAGAGGCACCTGTTTTGTAATTTGAATCTTTGCTTGTAGTCCGACAGTCCGACGAATCAGATGAGTCGGCATGTCTGACCGGTCTGACCGGTCAGATTCAGCCTGATCCGGATTGGCAGGCCGCGGGAGGAATGCCATTCACCGAGCCGAATAAAATATATATGCCTACTTTATTGCAATTCGGCGCCGGCAACATTGGCCGGTCATTCGTGGCGCAGCTTTTTTCCGCGGCGGGATACGAGATCGTCTTCGTGGACGTGGTGGACGATCTGGTAGCAGAGTTGAATTCCCGCGGGCATTATCGGGTGATAATAAAGGACGAGCCCGGCACGGTGCTCGAGGTGAAGCGGGTACGCGCGATCCACGGTAAAAAACTGGCCGCGGTAGCTGAAGCGCTGGCGGAGGCGGACGTTGCCGCCACCGCGGTGGGACCCAACGCGCTGCCGTTTCTCTATCTCGGCATCGCGCGAGGGTTGCAATTGCGCTATGAGCGGCATGGACTACGCCCCATCGATTTGATTCTAGCCGAAAATCTGCGCAATGCCGCGCGCATCGTGCATGAGGGATTGCAGCAACAGCTCCCCCCAGGCTTTCCGCTGGACGAGATGGCCGGGCTGGTGGAGACGAGCATCGGCAAAATGGTGCCCATCATGACGGACGGGCAGAAGGCCGAGGACCCGCTGTGGGTCTTCGCGGAGGCATACAACACCCTCATCCTCGATGAACTGGCCTTCCGCAATCTCATTCCGGCAGTGCCCGGGCTGTCGCCCAAGCGGAACATGGCCGCTTACGTGGATCGCAAGCTCTTCATCCACAACCTGGGCCACGCCGCCGTCGCCTATCTGGGGTATCTGAACGATCCGTCGCTCGCGTATATCTGGCAGGCGGTCGCCGTGCCTACGGTGCGTGAAGCGGCGGAGTCCGCGATGTGGGAATCGGCTCGTTCGCTGATTGCCGCGTATCCAGAAGAGTTTGACGAGGAGAATCAGCGCGCGCATATCGACGACCTGCTGCGCCGTTTCGGCAACCGTGCGCTGGGCGATACTGTTTATCGCGTGGGCCGGGATCTGCCGCGTAAACTTTCCCGCGAGGATCGCATTATCGGCGCCATGCTCTTCGATAGCGAGCAGGGCGTTTCCTCTGCCGCGACCGCGCGAGTAGCCGCCGCCGCCATGGAATTTCGCGGCAGGGACGAGCTTGGCCGCTTTTCGCCGCCGGATATTAAATTTATAGAGGAGTTCTATCCGCGGGGGATGAGTGCCATCTTCAGCGAGGTATGCGGCCTGGACACCGGCGTGCCGGCAGAGCGGGAGATCGCCAAAGCGATTCACGCGGCGCATGATGAACTGATGAGCGTGAAGGGCCTAACAGGATAATGGGAGTGACGGGAAATCTGATACCTACCATTCCTCCCGTAACTTCTATACTTCCCATCCAATCATCCAACCATCTATTCCCTCGGAGACGTCAAAAGTGACAATCGAGGCCGTTTTTGTTAAAATCATGCACGGTTGCTGTCGTAATTTTATCCTACACAATGAGGTGGATGCGTTATAATAGCAACCGGAGCCGGCCAGGTGGTTGCCCCGCGCGATCGGGGAGGAAAGTCCGGACTCCGCAGGGCAGCGTGCTCGCTAACGGCGAGGCGGGGTAACCCGACGGAAAGTGCAACAGAAAACAAACCGCCCCGATTTTATCGGGGTAAGGGTGAAAAGG
>Ga0172370_10000569_pt1 | contig 57671 bp, 42 predicted proteins | sample LakKiv5m_FD_114538 | JGI IMG/M metagenome (GOLD analysis project Ga0172370, IMG submission 114538) | Freshwater microbial communities from Kabuno Bay, South-Kivu, Congo - kab_022012_11.5m | ecosystem: Environmental > Aquatic > Freshwater > Lake | place: Democratic Republic of the Congo... | reverse complement strand
GGGCTATCGTCCAAAGGATTCAGCGGATTATTGCTGCTAAAATCACGCGACTCAACATTTACCCATTTGTAAGTTGTGGTGTTCACCAAGGGCCGGCGGTCGGCATATTCAGCAGAAACATTGAAAAGAACGCCATTTCTTATTTCCGACGAATGGCCAGCGCTTATAAAAGTTTTTTCATAGAGTTTCATGTAGTTATTTTCATCAAACAGCGTATAAACCGAATTTACCAAAGGGCTTATCGGTTCGTATTTATTGTACTGAACCGGTTTTATGCTGGCAGAAACATTAAACCCGGCAAACTTTTGCGGATTATACCTGTAAAACGCCACAAGGCTATAATTCCATTGCTTATTCGAAAAACCATAGCCTGCATATTGGTCTATCCTGAAATATTTATAATCGGAGAAGAATCTGGAAAGCCCCAGGTTGATGTGTGCATTAAGTCCCTGCACCGTATTAAACTGAACCGTTGAAACCGGCGAATTAACCGAAAACCGGGTACTGTCGCGTCTCCGGTAATAACTGTAATTACCGATCAGGTCGTTCCATTTGAACTTGTTGTATTTCCTGTCGAGCGAATCGAGGTATTCGCGGGAATGGCGATGGATTAAAAGGCTATCTTCCTTGTGGTAATTTAGCGCTTCCTCGCTGGTCAACGGAATGGGCCGGTTCGCCTCCCAATATGTCGAATCTTTTTTATTTGCCTCCGGATCGACCTTGATGATCTCGTTATTAAAAAACTTTTCGCCAAAGGTGTTTTCAAACTTGTAGTTTGTAAACTGGGAATGGAACAAACCGTTACCGGCAAACCTTTTTCCGAAAATATCGATCGAGAAATAAAACTGCAGCTTTTGTGTGAGCGTTGTCCAGAGACTATCGTTGGCGGGGGCATAGGTTTTCTGAATTTTCACCGAATCGATAAAATCCATTTGTGCATCCTTCGAAATCGTCAGGTCAACACTGTAAATTCTCCACGATCCATCAACAATATAAATGTAGCCATTAAAAACCGGGTCGGCTTTTCGTTTTGACGTTACCCTGATTTTATAGATTGTACTGCTGTCGTCGGTAAAAGTACCTTCGAGCCGGTAATCGTAATAAAACATAGCGCTGGCGGCTACCGGTGAAATAAAACCCCTTTTGGTACGGTCAAGCGGGAGGTTGATCCGGTTGTTGTAAAAGTCCATCAGGAAAAACGAGATGAAGTTGATGCCGAAACCCTTGGGATCACCGCTCACTTTGGCGGAGATCATCTCCTCTTTCATATGTCCGGGCTGTTTAAAATTGAGCTTCGATTCCGATTCGGAAAGATAGAAAATCCCGATAATCGAATCATTTTTAGTTTTTAGCGAGTCACCGAACATTTTATCAGGTGCTTCCGTCATTCTGAAAATGCCTTTGGTATATGCATTGCAGATATAATTGTCGATTTGTTCGAGATAATATTTTCGCTTTGAAATGGCTTTTCGCATAATGGCGTAGGCAGGATCTTCGGCATCGGCACTGATAACAACTTCGCGGAGGAATATCTGGTCAATCTCAAGCTGAACATTTAAATTTACAGGCTTTCCGCTGATTTCTACCACATGGGTCCTTTTACGGTAGCCTACATACCTGAAACTAAGTTCGTGTTTACCGTCGGGCAGTTCGAGTTCGTAATAACCGTCGAAATTGGTAGCGGTACCCCTGGTAGTGCCGGTTACAAACACGCTGGCAAAAGGCAGGGGCACATTATTCATGTCGGTTACCAGTCCTTTTACCGTTCCTGCAAAAGCCGGCAGCGAAAAAATGAAATATAAAAACAGGAAACAATGTCTTTTCAAAAGCATGGTTCAAATATAGCGTGTTTTCTTGAGCCGGAGGCATTCACAGCATTGCTTTTTTACAAAGACAATCAAAAAGAACATTTCGAACACAGTAGTATTTGCCCTATTAGAGTGTTGGTGAAAAGGAATCTGATATTGGTAAAATGAAATGTAAATCATGGATCAGGAAAACACCAAGAAACAGCATATGGTGGCAAATGGCCGGCAAGAATACAGAGCCTTTTTTTTTACGTGAACTCAAATTTGTTTTCTTACCTTTGACCCTGTGGTTTTCGGTAACATCGGATAAGACATAAATATGTATGCACAAAGCTATTAAACGCACTAATAAAAACCCTTATGAAAAAGTTACTAATTGTGTTTTTTGTGTTTCTTTCAATGCTAACCTTCGGACAGAATTACAAATTATTCAATGCGATTTCGAGAAAAGTATTTATTCCAGACTCATTAGCAGAATTGACCTTTGGAATTGCTTTCGACTCGGTGAAAATGGTTAATGGCGATTCGGTATATTATAATTACACAGGTATTGCTGGAATTATTAATCCGGATAGTTGTGAATTTGGAGGAGGTGGAAATATGTGTTATCAACAGAGCACACCATCCCGAATAGGATTAAAAGTAAGCTATAATAATTACAACCAATACAAATTCACAACCAACCAGGGAAATGATTTGACTTTTAACTTTGACATTCCTCCCGGCGATTCTTCTCTGTTTTATCAGGATGAATCACAAAAGTTTTATATGGTGTTTGAAGGAGCGGATACAGCAACAATTCTGGGAATCGCTGATTCTGCAAAATATTATCGGGTTTTGCATACCGATTCATCAGGAAACGTCATTAATTCTCCTCTGAACGATGAAATGATAGTCGTCGGCAAGGAAATTGGGCTGGTAGATTTTTTCAGAATTGATAATTTCCCACAGTTGTTAAAGCCGGTTCATCTAGTCGGCAATTTATCACCTGATGCCGGATTATATCGGTTGACCAATGAAATGCTTTATGATTATCAACCTGGTGATGTAATTGAATATTTTAATAAAAATATTATAACTGGAGGCCCTGTGCCAATCATTTATCAAATCTATATCAGGCACAATATCATAAGCCGCACCGACACACCGGATTCGATTTTTTATACAGTAGCCAAGGTTACGTCTGATAAGAATTCTGGCAAACAAACATCCGAAATTATTTTTTTGAGGTACAAAAGAAACGAAATCATATCAGAAATCCCGTTCGATAAAATTGACCAATCGGTTAATTTAAAAACAACAAACATGTACCGTCAAGATTATTGTGGTATGATGTACTGGACTTATACTGTTATCCCAAAATATTTCGAATATTGCATTGCCGAAAATTGCTGGGGGCCTTCCTATTATGCAGGTATTCCACCCACAGAGGAAATAACCTATGTTTATGGCCTGGGAAAATTTGATGATCAGGGTACTGCTTATTCGCCACCGATGAGACGTGATTATCGTATGGGGATTATATATTTTAAAAAGAATGGTGCCGAATGTGGGAATGAGGTGATTGTGAATGTGAACGAACCTTTAAATTCCACAAATGTTTTCACTGTCCTTCCCAATCCGGCAAAGGATTATCTTTTTGTTAAAGCAAGTATGGTTAATCCCGGAACTATACACATTACCAACCTGAATGGACAGGAAATCATCACAACTTCTATCAAAGACGCTATAACCAAAGTTGAAATTGGCAGCTTAAAACCGGGAATGTATCTCGTTAAAACTATTCAAGGTAATCATGTGGGGGTTAAGAAGATAATTAAAGAATAGTTCGCACAATCCAAAAATGATTGTGTTAAACGGTAGGGCACAGATTTTCAATATTGTAGTCGGGTTCTGAGCACAAATCAAACATCAACGATATCATAAACATGACACCACGACAAGTTTTAGATCAATGGATTGATGCATTTAACAAAAACGATTCAGAAGCAATTTCAAGGCTATATGCCGGCAATGCTGTAAACCATCAGGTGGCCAATGAGCCTGTTGTTGGACAAACAGCTATCAGGCAAATGTTCGCCAGCGAATTTGCGAATGCTGAGATGGTTTGCATTCCTGAAAATATTTTTCAGGATGGTGAATGGATCATTTTGGAATGGAAGGACCCCAAAAGGTCTGCGTGGTTGCGGTTTCTTTAACATCAAAGACGGGAAAATAGTTTTTCAGCGCGGATATTGGGACAAGCTTTCATTTCTCAAACTTCACAATATTCCGTTGACAGATTAAATTAATTTTGTGGATAAAGCTGTTGAAAACAGGGCTTATTTATCGACAACAAAAAAAGCTTATCGCACTAAGCACAAACAACTTGTAAGCAGAAGTTTAATGCTTTTTTGAAATATGATGCTTTGCAGGATCTACATCGCCAGCAGCCCTGCAATTTGTAATATTGAAACTGCTGGTGAAATCCGGAATGGAAATATCCGGAATTAAAGAAAATGTGCATTAGTGGTTAACAAAATGGAAGAAATAGAATTTATCATTTATGTGGCTGATCAAGGAAAGAGTAAAGTTTTTTATGAGCAGCTTTTACAAATCAAACCAGGTTTGGATGTTCCGGGTATGACGGAATTTAATTTGGCGGATTCTGTAAAATTGGGTTTAATGCCTGAATCAGGAATTGCAACAATTCTGTCAGGCAAAATGCCGCATCCGAATCAGGGAAATGGAATACCAAGATGTGAATTGTACCTGAAGGTTCAAAATGCAGGCGAATATTTAAAAAGGGGAATTCAGTCGGGAGGGAAAGAAATCAGCAAACTAAAAAAACGGGATTGGGGGGATAACGTTGGATATATTTCTGATTTAGACGGGCATATCATTGCATTTGTGGAAAAGGAAATGATTGAAAAATGATTTAACCGGCCATCACTATACATGCTGAATAAACCGATGATTTCCCCTTTTTGAAGACGGTAATTAAAAATAGGCGGTTTATAACCGCATTGAAATTTTTTTAAGCCGTCCCTCTTGAAATAATACTGAACAAGCAAAGGCCACACTGATTATGCGGTTACAGCGTTGGCAACCTGATTGGTTTCTTCATCCTCAAAAGTATCCCGGTATGCATTTAATCCAGAATTTTACAAAAACCTGTTTTTAGCTTTATCCGAAATTTTACTCCTTTCCCAATTAATCTTTACTTTCGTTACCTAAATTTTAAAAAACCAGGCAATGATCACATTCGACAATACCCAAATTGCATTCCAAAGTAAGAGTAACAGCGCACTCAGAAGATCTTTCATGCTTTTTAAAACGTTATCTCATCCCTGGCTTGTTAAGTTTGGTGGCGCATTCGCACAATGGGCCATCGGGATGCATCTGCCGGTTAACTGGTTTATCAAACCTACTGTTTACAAGCAGTTTGTTGGTGGTGAAACCATTACCGAGTGCGAGCCTAATGTGAGGTTACTCGAAAAATTCAACGTCAGGGCAATCCTCGATTTCTCGGTTGAGGGCAAGGAATCGCCCGAAGATATTGCTGCGGCCATGGAGGAGACCATTCGCTCAATCAGGAATGCGGCAAAGGACCCCAACATCCCTTTTGCCGTGTTTAAACCCACAGCCTTTACTACGGCTGTGGTTCTTACAAAAGTAAGTGCCGGGGAGTCCCTCTCTGAACCAGAAAAGATTGAAGCCGAAAATTTCAGGTCGCGTATTGGAATACTTTGCCGAACTGCCTTTGAAAATAGTGTCCCGGTGCTCATTGATGCCGAAAACTCGTGGTATCAAAAATTTATCGATGAGGTGGTGAATGAAATGATGGCTGAATTTAATAAAGAAAGAGCCATTGTGTTCAATACTTTCCAGATGTACCGAACCGCCAGGCTCAATTTCCTGAAAGAATCTTTTAAAATGGCTGAGAAAGGAAATTATTTCCTCGGCGCCAAGTTTGTGAGAGGTGCCTATATGGAAAAAGAGCGCGAACGGGCCTTAAAAATGGGTTATTCCTCACCGATACAAGTCGATAAGGAAGCCACCGACAAGGATTATAATTCTGCACTAAAATTTTGTATTGACCATGTCAACCGGATTTCGGTATTCAACGGAACCCATAACGAGTTTAGCTCCGGCTATCTTGCCGATTTGATGAAGATTGCCGGCATTAAAAATAATGATCCCCGGATCTGGTTTTCTCAGCTTTATGGGATGAGCGATCACATCAGTTTTAACTTAGCCAACACAGGCTACAATGTGGCCAAATATTTGCCCTATGGTCCTGTAAAGCATGTCATCCCTTATCTTGTAAGGCGTGCCGAGGAAAACACTTCGGTAAAAGGGCAAACCGGGCGGGAACTATCCCTCATCACCAAAGAAATAAACCGTCGCAAAGGAAAACATTAAACCAGATTTCGTGTGCCGTATCGAACTATTCCGGGCAACCACCTAAACCTAAAGTTCATTAGCCCACAGTCTTTTTAATTTTTTGAGAGCCGTGTGCTGTTAAGAGACTCATATGCCAACTAAAACACCGGTACTTTGATACGGTTTATTCGGGTGTTGTGATTAGGCTTTCCTCGGTGTATTTTTTAAAATTGTCTAAAATGGCTTGCCATCCCTCGCGTTGCATTTCGATAGAATGTTCGGTTTCTGCTTCAAAAGTTTCAACGATCCTGGCTTCTTTTCCATCGAAATGGAACTGAATTTTTACTTTTCTTCCATCACTGATGTGATATTCGATGTATTCCTTTGGTACCACAGCATCGTAAACCCCGTCAAAATCAAATCCGAAGCTACCATCCCTGGCTTCCATTCGCGACAGGAACTTACCACCAACCCTTAAATCATTTTCAGCCCGGGGTGTATGCCAAAGTTCGGAAGCTTTATTCCATTTTGTAATGGCATCAGGCGCTGTCCAGTTCTTCCAGACTGTGTCGATCGGGGCATTCACAATCACTTGTACCGTTATAGAAACCGTTTCTTTTGCGTTCATGTCAGACTTTTTAAATTTTACGCTTGTCCTACCGCATGGTTAAGCATCCATTGCCCGCCAAAACTACCAGTGCAACAACCAAAATAAAATCCCCAAAAGCGAATCTGCGGTTTCAGGGTTATTTTGTTGCTTACCGGTGTTTTGGGTTGAAATCTGCGATAAGTGTTCAGGCTTTTCATGTTTTGCAATTATTTTATCCGGCTTGATTAACAAATTTATTCCAGTTTTGTTCGGGCTTTTAAGCCCGGTCGCGACCAATATCAATGCAAATGCTTCTTTCCAAATACATGTCAAAAAAAGGGTTTGCAAGGGGCGATTAATTTCTGCCAAAGGTAAGCTGATATCCAATATAACATTGTGCCTGAGTGCTTCCATTAATGCTGCTTCCTGCCGAAAACAAGAGGTGGCTTGTTTCGCTCATATCGAAAACAGCCCCGAAGTTAAACCTGGTTTCACCATCACCATTTGCTTCGCTTGCTGTCTGGTGATAAATCTCAGTTCCCACACTCAAATTTTGGATAAGCTGATACTGAATCTGCCAACCGTAAAATTGCCAGTTCCGGTTCCCCTTGCCGGGATTGATCCAATAACCGACACCTCCGTAAGTAGTCCATTTGCCAAAACTTTTCTGAATCCAAACCGGAAGATAAACCTGAACACTTCCACTTCCCAAACCCTTATCCGGATTTCCCGAAGGCAATTCGACAAGCGGAAAAATGCCGATTGAAGGCATGGAATAGGTCTCTTTCACAAATCTGTATTTAAACCCGATTTCGGTATCGCCGTAACCATAATAAGCCGGTTCATTTTTAACGGCCGAAAAAGCCAGCGGTGCAATGATGTGAATCTGAACATTTGGAACAACCCCATAATTAACCTCAAAATGAGGAGCGGTTCCTTCCCTTTGCACAAGGTCAGATGAAAAATGAGTGGAAAAATATACTTCCCAGTGATGAAACATAACCGGTTCCGGATCATCGGTATCATATGGCGGACCGGCAATTGATGTATTGGTAAGCAAGATGAGGAAAATGGCTATCTTTTTTTTCATATGTGCATTTGTTTGTCACACTTTCAAACTATGCTTTTTTAAAGTATATTTTAGTTCAACAACCCCGGATGAAAACGATTTGGTTTCGATTAAATTCAATAGTTTGTCACGAGGCAAAAGATCAAATATTTCGATGCCGCCCGGAATAACAATGGGCATAAGGAATATTCGCAGTTCATCAATCAGGTCTTCTTTTAAAAATAAGGTATTGATTTGTCCGCCACCAATCAGCCAAATCCCCTTTCCTTCCTGGTTTTTTAAATCTTTAAAAAATTCCGGATGATTGCTTTTTACAAATTTAACATTTTCATTATCCTGCAAATCCGGATTTCGTGTAAGTACGTAATTGGTTTTGCCGGTATAAGGAAACGGAATCCCCCAGCGTATCAATTGTTTGTAGGTTTTGTGGCCCTGAATGGTGGTATCGATGGATTTTAAAAATTCAGCATACCCATAGTCTGTTTTTTCAGGATTTGGCATCGATTCGAGCCAGTCAACGCTGCCGTTGGGCCGGGCAATCTTACCGTTCAAACTAACGGCAATATAAAGAATAATTTTTCGCATGAGTTACATTTATATCGATTCTCAACGCTAATTTCAATTTAAACAAACCAGCTAACATTTTGTCGTATGGTGCAGAAAGAAAACTTTCGGAACTGATGTTTCCGGCTCATGTATTGCTTTTTCGGAGAAATCAGGAAGGCGACTCTCTACTTTTAATAAAAATCCATCAACACCATGAAAAGTTGTTTAATCCTCTCAGGGTCAATGTCCTGCTTAAACACTTTCTCAGGCAAGCCATCGCCTTTCATGATACTTTATAAGAAAAGTTAAGGAAATCACCCTCTCGTTTTCGACAGCCCAGATACCTTTGCATTAAAACACCCTGCACCAATAAGATGCAGGGTGTTACAGGTTCGATGTTCTTATTACTCTAATTATTGAATAATCAGCCTTCGAAATGAGTGTATTCCGGTTGCTTCAATTTGGAGAATATAAATCCCCGGCTTCAATTGATCAACTTTAATATGGTTTTCATTTTTCTCGATTCTTTCAATAAGGCAGATTTGTCCGCCAATCGTATAGATTGTCAAAGTACCTTCAGCGAGGTCATCAACTCCCAACTTCAGCACAAATTCATCTTTAGCAGGGTTTGGAATTATGACAATGCCAGGATTGCCCGCTGATGGCAAAATGCCTGAATTTGCGTATTTCAATGAGGCGATTGCAGAAAGCCCATTCTCAACAAAGGACATTTCCGGGTTTGGCAGGTCAGCTGCAAAAGTTACATCAAGCAGCATAGCGGCGGGGGTTTCAGAATTCCACAGCCTGAAGGTGATGGGTTCATTATTTTCAAAGCCGTCCTTTACTGATGTTGTTGGATCGTCACCAAACAAAGTGATGGAAATGTTATGGTTGTTCCAGAGCACTGCACCATTGCAATTTCCAGCTTCATCAAAAGCCCCGATAACATCTCCTGATGCGATTCCTGAAACAACCCCCGAAGGGATGGCTATGGTGTGGGTGATGGATGATGGTTTTGGTAGTTGCCAGGGTAATGAACCTGGCAAATCCAGTGGCTGGCGGATTATGAGGTCCCCTGGAACGGCGCTTTTTGTGTCACACTCCAAGAAAGTTACCACGCCGGTACCGTTCATCAGCACAAAATAAGCTTTGCCCGGTTGCACCACCTGTAAGGTGTTGATGCCGAACTCAGGCCAGTAAACTCCTGTACCTGCAACTTCTTTTACGATGGTCAGGTCGGTGCCATCGAAAAGTTGTGCAACATCGGCGTCACATTCCGAGAGAACGGGTATCAGGTTCCATTGTGCTTGCATTTGTAGCGCATGATTATCTGTTCGGGTCCCCGTAACGGATAAGTTTACATCTTCAGAAACTTTAATCTGGTAACCGGATTCCATATTCCAGTTGCCTAAAGTGTTGATGTTTTGGCCTGGCCAATACATCCCATTTTCGTTTTGCATGATGATAAGTTGTGATTCGATTTTATCAAACATGTTTTCGATGTTTTCATCCGATGGCTCGATAAAACTTGAAATTCCCGACCAGCCTTCTTTTAGCTCCCAGCGAATAGCGGGCAAGGTTTCTATTTCGTTGGAATAGCCACTCTCGTTACCGTGAAAATCTATTGCAGTGATCACATAATACACTACTTCACCAGGAGTGAGCTGATCAGTGAAAGCGGGTTGGGTGGTGGTACTCACTGGTGTATCTGGGAAATAGCCACTTACAGCGCTTTTATAAATGGCAAAATATGTAAAGTCAAAGTCCGGGCAAGGATTCCAATTCATAGCGATCTCATTGGTCAACAATTCATAATTCATATTGTCGGGCACAGCTGGAGCCAGATTATCCACCGAATATCCCTGACTCACAGCACTGGCATAATTTCCTTCCTGCATGATGGCAATAATCCTGAAATCGATCAGGCCATTGATGTATTGTGACGAATCAAAGGATGTATGAACCTGTGCTGAATAATAATCAGAACCATAGGCACCAACTGTTCCAGTATTAAACCAGCCATGGCCGCTGTTCATTTCGATGTTGTACATTTCGCCCCAATCCTGCAAAGGATCGTTATCGTATATACTGCGAGCAAAGTTTACCATCACCCAGCCGCCCTGGTCATCGGGAACATCTTCTATGGAAGTGAGAATAGATTCATGTTGAAAATCTATATTGATGTAGTCGGTTTTGGTTCTGGTATATTCATTACTTGCATTACTCGTTGTGAGTGTTACAGAAAATTTACCAAATTCATTATAAATGCAAGAAGGATTTTCATCGTTACTGTCAATGAGCCCATCACCATCAAAATCCCAGGCCCAGCTTGTTGGATTGCCCGTTGAGAAATCGCTGAAGTTTACTTCAAATGGCGGGAAGCCGTTGGTGTTGTTAGCCTCAAATGCTGCAACAAAATCAAGGTGGAAGTAACGATAGCCCATATCAGACACTGATAAATCCGGATCTTCCGGTTGGGTTGGGTCGCCCGTGTCAATGCATGGTGAGCCATTACTAAGCGTAAAATCTCCATTTCCAGGTTCATTAAATAATGGATCTGAGTCGATACAGTTTTTAAAATCTCCTTCAAAAACAGCTCCGTTACTCAATCCAAAATTTGCTATTCCACCTTCTATGTCGCAAAAATAAATATCAGGATTAGATGTAGCATCACCCAGACTAATTTGTGCTCCACTTGATGTGGCGGTATTTCCCCAGATAATATTATTTATCAGTAATGGGCTGGAGTTGTTTCTGCATCGCATCCCTCCACCATTATCGCCTAAATTATTATTAATGGTATTGTTAAGCAAGGTAGGAAAGGACCCGGAATTGCATAGAATTCCTGCTCCATACGGGGATTCATTCCCTGCAATTAAATTATGATGGATAATAGAATTACTGCCATTACAATAAATGCCCCCACCTGCTCCATTGCCGGGTGATAAGTTATTCAGAATTTGATTATTATCAATAGTTGGGCTACAACCTGTCATATAAATACCTCCTCCTGAGCCACTACCAGATGTTGAATTATTTGCAATTTCATTGTTATGGATAATAGCCATATCGGAGGCCTGTAAGAATATACCACCACCAGAATAGGCAGTTTGAGCAGAGTTATTAACAATTTTGTTGTAACATATTTTTACGCCTGAATTGTATGCCCAAACTCCACCACCGTTCTGATTAGAATGGTTATTTGATATGATCAAATGGGACAATACAGGGCTGGAATTATAAGTTACAACACCCCGAGAACCATTTTTAATAGTTAAACCAGTTAGTCTGGCTTCTGAAGATTCATAATTACTGAAAGTTACTATATCTCCATTACCAGAACCACTAATAACAGTTTGTTCAATAATTGAAGGATCATTGCTCTTGATAAAGTAAGAGGATACCAGGATATTTTTACCAATAAAATTGATATGTTCGTAATAGGTTCCAGGGGCAACCAGTAAGGTATCTCCATTTGATGAAACATCAATGCCATGCTGAATTGTAGCAAAAGGAAATTCTTCGGATCCGTTTCCTGATAAATCGTTGCCATTGGTGGCAATATGAATTTCAGTGCCTTCATAAACTGGGGCTATTGCCACAATAAAATCTTCAGAGGTAACAGAATAGCTTACCTCCCCATCGGAGACCGTCAGGCTTACGTTGTATGACCACGGTAATGAATATTCGAATTGTGGATTTTGTTCATAACTGTCGATCGTTCCATCACCATCCAAATCCCATTCCCATGAAGTAGGAGAGCCAAATGAAATATCATTAAATTGCACAGTAAACGGAATCGTTCCCAAATTTGGTTCAGCTGTAAAATATGGGTAAACAGGATGTTTAAAATAAAACGCACCCATGTCTGCCGGTGAGAAATCAGGGTCGGGAGGCGTTTCCGGATTCCCTGAATCAATGCATGGTGATTCGTTGGAAAGATTGTAATCCGCGGAAGTAAAGTCTAAAAATAATGGATCAACAAAGATGTTATTGAATACGTCGCAAGAATCACCATTCAAATTTATGGTCACAACATTTCCAATATCATTTGCTGTATTATAAAAATTACCTAATGAATTATCGTAAAAATCACAAAATTCGATGAGTTTTGTATTACTTTGATCATACAATTTAAATCCATATCCTGTATTGTTTGAGACAATCGAATTTGAAATTGTTGTAGTTCCGTAAGTAGAATAAATAATTGCCTGGGAAAGACAACTATTGTTTATACAGGTAATGTTTTTAATCGTACTGTTGGCAAAATACAAATTTATTGGTGCATTGTATGAGTTATTATTAATTACCAATAAATGATTAAGGTTAACAGTAATTGGATTGCCACTGTTTCCACAATAAATTGCATAGCTATAATTGTATGCACAATTGGTTATCGAAAATCCGGTTAGCTCAGCATTAACAAAATTATAGTTCATTGCAACTACAGTTCCGGCGTTACCACCATCAATAATGGTTTGCTTTATTAGTTCGGGATTGCGATTCAAAACATAATGTGATGCAAGTACAATGTCGTGGCTTCCGAAATTAACATTTTCTAAATAAGTGCCTGGTGCTACAAGTACTGTATCCCCATTTGATGAAACATCAATACCATGTTGAATAGATGCAAAAGGGAAATCTTCAGATCCATCCCCCGCAACATCATCTCCATCAGGTGAAACATGCCATACCGAGCTATTACTTGAATCTCTGGGTGCAATTTTTAATTCGTCGATGTCGGTGCTCGTTGAATTGGTTTCATCTATAATCCCACTCCACCCATTATTGCCCTTTACAGGGTAGGTTTGTGAATTAGCAATAGTAGCTGTTGTCATTAGTAATAGCGCTAACGCATAAGCAAAAAGCTGTTTTGTGTAAGGATTTTTTTTCATCGTTTTTAAATTTTTATTGTAGTGAATTATTATTGTTGGCATGAATATCTGCTTTATAAATAAAAACATAGACCATAATGGTAATTCTTCACACTACGAGGATACGAAAAGAGAATTCTTTAAAAAAATTCTGGTGCAATCTGGCGTTTTTCACGTGCAGGAAGCCGGGTTTTTGGTGATGCAGGAAATGAAGATGTACTAAAAACCGGCACTTTGGGCTGGAAACGACTATGGAATGATCGTTTAAATACAGGGTCTCTGATTGCTTTTTTACTGTTAAAGGTGGATTAATGCATCAGGCTACTCTATATAAAAACTATGCAGCACCCGATGTACACTATCGGAAAATGAGGGGCCAATACGAAAAATCTCAGCTTTAATTTTGAAAGAGGAGTGGTTGATCTTACCCTCCACCTTTTTCAGATTAACAACCTGGTGCTGGTTTATTTGGGCAAAGTTAAATGGTAGAAATTCCTTTATCCTGGCAATTGAACTTTTAAAATAGGCATTGCTGGTATCGGTATGAAAAACAAGATAATTGCGCTTTACGGTATCGGTTTCAACCCAAATCAACTGATCGAATTTGAGTAGAATTTTCTTCGGTTCGTTGCTGTCGGCTGATTTTGAATCGAGATAATAATCGGTGTAAGCAAAAATTCCATCCTTTTCGTTGCTTTGCATCTTGCTGCTTTTTGCCAAAGCAATCTTAATACTTACAGCCAATTGTTCTTTTTCAATCTGAGGTTTTGTTTTGATAAGGAATGTTTCGGGATTGGTACGGCGGGCACGGTTAACGGTAACCTCATCGCTGTAGGCCGAAAGATAGATGAAAGGAATCCCGTAATGCCTGAACAGTTCCTCGCCAAGGTCAATGCCATCTTTGTTGCCCTGCAGGTTGATGTCGAGCAACACCATGGCTGGCCGGTTTAGCTTAATTTGCGCCACGGCATCCTGGTAGTTGCTGGTGTACGGTGCAACGCTGTACCCTTTTCCGGCCAGATAAGTTGCCAGGTCATCATAAATGATCCATTCGTCTTCGACAATAAGTAGGTGATGTTTTAACATTTACCTTTAGTAATCTAAATTAGTTCCATAAAAAGCCAAATGTATTTGTATGCAAATTTTAATTTCAAATTTACTGATTATGGAAAGACACCAGTTTTGTACTTAATTTATTTTCTGCAAACAGCCCGATTTTAATTCATTAAAATTTAATCCGTTTTGGCAAAGATAATTAAACAACCGAGGCATTTCGTGTCAGACTAAAAGGACAAAACGATTTCAACATTTGCCCCACCGTTATTGAAAAATTTTACCGTTCCTCCCAGTTGCTGCACCAATCCATTCACAAGCTTTAACCCATACGATGAAACCTTGTTAATATCGAAATCATTTTGAAAACCATTGCCCTTATCTTCAACTTTCAAAAGTAGTTTTTGCCCACTTATCTTCATGCTTACTTTAACTTCAGGATCGCCATCCCCCGAATGGGCATATTTAAACGCATTGGTGAGCAACTCGTTAATGATAAGTCCTAAAGTGACGGCGTTACTGAATGTAACAGGGATTTGTTCTTCAACTTTTGCATCAAATAAAACTTCGGGCCGGTTAAATGAATCGCTGATATTTTTACATAAATTCCGGACATATTGCACAAAGTCAATTCTTGTGACATCCTTATTCTGATAAAGTTGAACATGTACTTCGGCCATTGAAGCGATACGGCCATTAAGTTCAGAAATGGCTGTCTGTACCATCGGATCATTCACACCTTCAGCTGCCACTTCAGCCAGCCTTCGGATAATCGCAAGATTATTTTTCACCCGATGATGCATTTCTCTTTGCAGGTGCTCGATTCTGGCTTTTGCAGCTTTTACCTTTTTATAGGAGGTAAAAATGATCACGGTTATAAAGACTACGATTACCGATAAGAAGATGAACCAGTTCTTTTGTTGGGTTTGTTCCCTGACTTCTGCTTTTTTAAGTTCGTTTTCGGTTTCAAGAAAGGAAATTTGCTCCTCCTTTTTGCCGGTTTCATATTTCGCCGCAAGGTCTTCGATTAAACCGGTTTTCTCCATCGAAAAAATGCTGTCATTTAAACTATAACAACTTTTAAGGTGCCGGTATGCCAAAGGAATATTATTGAGTTCTGCGTAAGCTTTCGACAGATATTCATGGATGTTTTTCAGTTCGTACAATTGTGAAATAGATTCATAAAACTTTTTTGCGCTTTCCAGATGACCAACCGACTTCTGATATTCGCCCATTTTATAAGCCAAAACGCCCATTGCCATTTGGGTTTTTGCAAGACTTTCTTCATTCCCCAACTTTTCTTTTAGCTGAAGTGAAATAGCATAATGTTCAAGCGCCTTATCATTCATTCCGTTTGCCCTGAAGGTTTCGGCAAGGTTGTGGTAATTAGTGGAAAGGCGACGCACATCATTGTTCTTTTTGTTAATTTCAATAGCTTTATTCAGGTATTCAAAGGATTTAGGGTAATTTTCTACCCACCGGTAATGACTTCCTAAAGTCTCGTAAATTATGGGAATTTGCTCTGGTGCTTTCAGATAGGCTAGCGCCAAAGCCCTTTCACCCATTTCGATAGCATCCTGAAATTTATCCAGTTGATAGTACAAAGCGGAAATATTTATCATCGAAGTCACCATTCCTGCTGTATCTTTCAACTCCTCCTTAATTTTGAGTGATTTCAGGTAGTATTCCAATGATTCGGGATGCCGGCCTAACTTTTGGTAAATGATTCCGATGTTGTTCGAAAGTTTGGAGATTCCTTTTATATCGTTGGTTTGATGACAAACATCCAAAGCTTTTTCAAAATAATACAGCGCTGAATCGTAATTTGATTTTTTGTAGGCATTTGATCCCAATAGGTTATAAGTTATTACAAGCCCTTTTAGATGAATATTGTTGTTTTCTTTTAAGGCTTGTTTTGCAAACAGTAAAGAAGAATCCGCATTTGTTTGTGAATATTTCAAGGCCAGGGCATTCAACAAATTTATGCGGACAGTATCACTTTTTTCAGATAATAGACATGATAACAAGCTGTCAATTTCTGATGCTTTCTGCATTGGAGTTTGAGAGAAGGAGGAAAGAGGGTTTAAAGACAAGGTGGCGACTAAAAACAAAAAAAACTTTATGAAATGTTTTTTGTTAAAATTAACCTTGGTAATTGATGAAAATTCCTTGATTTGTAACTTCATTTAAAATTATTTAACCAGGCCTTTTATTTGAATTTGTCGTTTCCGGCAATCTAAATTCTTATAAGTATTCTCCTGTAAAACCTACTCAAACAATAATCCAGCATCAACATGCTTAATGTGTATTACCTGCAAATTTAGCAGGATTTGTCAAAGTCTGACTTTTTTGCAAAAAATGATACAAATATTTTAGAACAACTTATGAAGAAATCAAAGAAAAAGCCTGAGCAAAATGTCATTTGCCCAGGCCCTGAGTACAACAAATTCAATAGCTTTATTTTACTTAAACGCCTTCTCCAGCAGGCCATCGCCTTTCATGGTGAGCCGGTCGAAATAAGCCGGAACCTCACGTCCCATGAGTTTATCAACGTACATTTTGGCAAGGTACTGGCCGAGCATAAAACCTTGTCCGCGTAAACCGATAAACAGGCCGAGACCAGGATCAAGGATCATGCGGGGCTCAACATAATAACCGGCCCATACAGCCTGGAAACCAACCGAAGAGAGTTCGGGAATCCAGTCCACAAAAATCTCGGAAACAATTTCGAGAAATTCTTTCGAGTTAATCTTAAGATTTTTGTCGGCTTCCATTGGCTCAATCTGTGGTGAAGCACAGCCAATTACCTGCCCAGTTTCGCCAAGTTGCTGGCCATAAACAGCCACAAATCCTTTATATTTCCGGCGGTCGATAAGCATAGGTAACGGGATGTTGTCTTTCCCTAAAAACGGTAAGCGTCGTGTAATAAATGCCTGGTGTTTAACAGGATAAATGCCTGTTTCGATATTTAACTTCTTTGCAAATTTATCACCCTGCGGGCCTAAAGCGTTGATGAAAATTTCGGTTTCGTACTCGGTATATTCCTTTTCGTGGGTTTTAACAAGCACGAAATATTTATTTCCGGTTTTTTGTACGTCGATCAGTTCGCAGTCTTCCTGCATGGTTCCACCCTTTTCGATACCCATCTGCCGGATCATGTCAACCACCTTGCCGGGTGTGGCCTGCCAGCAGTTTTTGGTGATCAGGGCTGCCTGGTAGGTTTTGAGATTTGGATTGAAAAACGGAGAAATTTCCTTCTGGAAATCCTTTGGTTCGATCATATTGGCATCCGACCATGCACGGGAAACTTCCAGTGCCCTGTAAACTTCGTCGTCGTGGGCAAAGGTGACGTAATCGATGGGGCGGTAATCGATGTTTTTGATTTGTTGAAGCGTCTTGAAAATTTCGAGGTTGTGTTCGGCAATATCCGATAATTCTGGAACGCTGAAGTTGGGACGGCCTCCGGCTATGTTTCGCCAGGAAGCACCCCGGCCGTAATTTACCAGGACAGGTTCCATGCCTGCTTCGGCTAAGTAACGGAACAATGCACTTCCACCGATGCCTCCTCCTGCCACCAGGGATTTTACGCTTAGTTTTATTGTTTTTCCACCGTTAAGGTGTGTTATGATCTTTTCCCTGACTTGTTTTGGATACAACTCTCCCAGCGAAACCTGGTTCGACAACGGGCCACGGGGAGTTGGCTCACCCACAATGGAAATCCCTGTTCCTGCGAGCGTTTGTTTCAGCCTTTTGATGCAGCGTTTGCCCCGGCAGGCACCCATCCCAAGACGGGTGGTGTGTTTAACTTCATCCACCGAAATAAATTTCCTGTCGCCGATGACGGCAAGAATTTCGTCGAGTTTTACGTCGTCGCAGTGGCAGACATAGGTTTCTGATTTAACCTCAATGTGGTTCGACTTTAATTCGACAGGTTCCGGATAATTTTCCTTTACAATAAAACCACGAACTTTTACAAGGTCTTCGCCATGAACGCTCGTGGATTTTACACGCGCAATGTTGGTTTTGTTTTTCTTTAAAAGAACTTTCTCAACAACCCCTTCCCCTAGTTTTTGGCCATTGTTACCGACAAGATAAACTTCCGATTTTTCCTGAACACCATATTCGATGGGCAGGAAAAGCCAGTCTTTTTTGAGGTTGTAGCCGAATATGGCAAGTCCCGGGCATTGATAAACACAATCCATGCAGCCTATACATTTCTCAAAATCAATTTTCGGGACGGTGCTGGTTGAGGTTTTGGTAATGGCTCCGTGTGGACAGGCAAACTCGCAGGGATTACAGGCAAACCCATACAGGCAGTCGATCGTAACGAAAGGTTTGACTTCCATTCTTTCCTTGCCGGGAAAAAACGGCTTTTCGATAACCCTGATCGGATGTTGCTGCGAATCGATGTATTCTTTTGAAACCGCAAGAAACGCATCGTAGTCGTAGCGGACGCCCAGGTCTTCCATGATTTCATAGGCCACTTGTTTACCCCGCAAAACGGCGCTGGTTCCTTCGCCAATCCTTACGGCATCTCCGGCACCGTAAACATTCCTTCCAAAAATTTCTTTTCCTTTAATCAGCAACTGGTCGTCCTGGACGAGTCCTGTGCAGATATTTATGGCATCAATACCATCAATGACCCTTTCGGTGCCGGCGATGGGTTTGAAATTTTCACAATCGGCAATAACTGCACCGGTAATGCCGGTATTATCATCATTTGGGATAGCTTTAAGCAAAATTTTAGATGTTAAAACTGGAATTCCAAGTCGTCTGACACGATTGGCCTGAACCGGGAACCCCCCTTCATTTGGCATAGCCTCGATGATGGCTTTTACCGTGGCACCGGCCTGCATCAACTGGTATGAAGTCAGGTATCCGATATTGCCGGCTCCAACGGTCAGCACATTCTTACCCAAAAGTGTAAATTCGCTATTCATCATTTTCTGCACAACGGCAGCCGTGAAAACACCCGGCAGATCGTCGTTCTCGAAGGTTGGCATAAAAGGCACTGCACCGGATGCTACAACCAGAAAATCGGCATCAACATAAAATATTTCACCAGTGCTGATATTTTTTACTGCCAGGCGTTTTCCATCCAAAATGTCCCAGACTGTCGAATTGAGGAAAATTCCCGTATGATCATCTCCGGCAAGGGTTTGAGCGATATCAAATCCACGCATCCCACCAAATTTCTTTACCTTTTCGAAAAAGAAAAACTGGTGCGTTTGCATCAGAAACTGTCCGCCGATTTTATCATTATTATCGATGACGATATTATGAATTCCGTTATTATTCAACGCTTCGCGACAAGCAAGGCCGGCCGGACCGGCTCCAACAATTACTACCTGCGTTTTAAATACATTTACCGGCTTGTTGAGGTCAACTTCTTCGGGTTTTGGTGAGTAGTCTTTCGGAACTTCACTTACCTCGTTTACATCATCAACTTTGGTGATACAAATTCTTTTTATGCTTCCGTTAACAAGCATTTCGCAGGCACCACATTTTCCGATACCACATTCGAGGCTCCGGTTCCGGTTGCGCAGACTGTGGCTGTGAACCGGGAATCCTGCCTGGTGCAAGGCGGCAGCAATTGTAAATCCTTTTTCACCCTCAATCAGCTCACCGTTAAAAGTAAAGGTGACCTTCTCCGGCTTTGGAACTTCAAGGATAGGGTGCGATTCGATTTTGTACATTTTAGCTTTTTTAGTAGGTTTATGCTTTCAATTTTTGTTAAAAAAATAACAGCAAAAGTATTTCAATTCGGTTTATTGGTGCAAAAGCCGGTCAATTTTTATTGGCTAAAAACAAGGATTGTTGGAAAATGTAAGATGCAGGAGTATGAGAGAAATTTTCGGATTTTGTTGCATCAGAAAGATAAAATCGTGAATTTCTTAAACCTACGGTTTTCGACTTTGAAGTGAATTGAAGGCTTCGTTTAAAAGCAAAAACACCAAACCTAACAACTGTTAGCAGGGAAGGGAGCCAAAGTTGGTGAAGATGTGTTTTAAATGCAAAAAAGACTGTGTTTACTGTTTGTTAATAACATCACCCTACGTCAGCACGTACCATTATCAAGGTTGGAGAGAGACCGGAGGTGAGGCAAAAATGAACTATTATGAGCCTAAAAATCCTTATCGAAGCACTTTTAATTTTAACGCCGGCATTTATTTTCTCCTGTGAGCACGAAACAGATACGGCGCCTGGGGCCGGAATTTCGACGATGGCAGTCATTACCTAAACGGTAGGGGCGATGCTGGACGAGTCCGCGCTGTTAGGGCTTTTCAAATATTTATCAATTAACCATTTATAAATCTCGTGTAATGGGAAGTTTTTTTATAGGATTATTTCCGAAATTGCCAGTTTACAAAACAAGTTATAATTTGTTATTGGAGATATTCTGTTCTGTTAATGCTTTTAGCAAGTAATACAAGTTTACACTTTGCGAAAGCCTGAAAAAGGGAACCCTCATTTTGATTATCCCAAAGCACTTTCCTGCTTTCACGGTACGCGATGTTTCCACGTAAACAACCATAGCTTCCCCGAAACTACGGCGTATGTTGCAAATTGGAATAACCCGGAACTGCCTGATATTTAGTGTTTCATGAGTGTATTTTGCTGATTGGCTTAAACATAACCCGATATTTACACCATAAATTTAAAAAAACCGAAATGCCTTAAAATGAATTTTCTGGACTTATTAAGTGTTAAAGTGCGCCTCCCATCCTGATAAGTCTTTCGGTATAATCCACCATAAATAAAGGAATATTGAGAAGTCCTTCCTCAAACTTCAGGTTTCGCAACGAAAGCCGGATACTCAGCTCAGGATTATACGCCTTACGATAAACTGCCAGACTTTTGCTTTTCACATTTTCCTCAGATTTCACTTCAACAGGCACGATCTGGTTTTTGTATTGAATCAAAAAATCAACCTCTGCCATATTTCCCGATTTCCAGTAACTGGGGAAACCTTCAAACTGCTGAATTAATGCCGACAGCACAAAGTTTTCTGTTAAAGCTCCTTTAAATTCGATAAACAACCGATTCCCTTCAACAATAGCAACAGGATCCAATAGTGCCATCCTTCGCAACAAACCCACATCGGGCAGATACATTTTAAAAGAAGATAAATCATCATAAGCCGACAAAGGGAGTGAAGGCTTTTGGGAACAGCTAATTTTATAGGCCATACCGGCATTAATAAGCCATTGCAAAGCATTTTCATATTCCCGGGCCCTTGCGCCTGTTTTTACCGATTGGAACAAAAACTTTTTGTTTTCCCTTGAAAGCTGAGAGGGGAACGATGACCAGATAAAATTAATCTTGGGAATATCCCTGTTTTCGACATGTTTTGAAAAATCAAGCTCATAAGCATTTAAAATGTTTTGAAGTGCGTTTTGTGTAAGCCCAACATCCTTGTTTTCGAGTAAGTTAACAATGGCTTCAGGCATACCACCCGAAATATAATACATTTTAAGCTTATCCTTGAGTGGGTTGAAAAAAATGTCGGGTATAGCATCAATGTTATCAATGTTTTCGAGGTAAGCATGAAGTTTTGCATCTGCCTGCTCCAGGAACTTGGCGAAAGTAACGGGGTAAATCTTTAGAAAATCAACATTACCAACCGGAAATGACGCTCCCCGACTCATGGCAACGCCAAGCAATGAACCTGCACAGGCAATCACATATTCCGGTGTGTCCTCGCTAAAATATTTTAAAGCGTTTAATGCCTCATTACATTCCTGAATTTCATCAAAAATTATCAATGTAGTTTGTGGCAGAATAGCTTTACCGTGAACCAGCGACAGGTTTTCGAGAATTCGCACAGGATCTTTTGTTGTGAGGAAAAATTGCTTTAACTCAACCTGCTTATCGAAATTGAAATAAGCAACATTTTCAAACAAGTCTCGCCAAAAGTCTTCAACAGCCATGTTTTCCCCACTTGTCTGGCTCCCTGAAGCATTAAAGGTTTTCGGTTTGGATGGTCCTTCCACTCGATTAATTGCCGGAGAATATTTCTTTTAATTTCCATAAATCACATCTTTAATATCAATTATGTGATAAATATCACACAATTGGCATTTATTACTGGCAAAGATAATAATTGTTGCTTTTGTTTATGCAGTTTCCTTTTTATTTCCTTTTGACATTAGGCTGGCTTTGAGTGCCACAGAAGTCGAACCTAAGCAAAACGAAAGGCTTCGCTGGCGATGAGATTATATCGCATGCAAAACACCCTCGGGAAGGCAACTCATTTCTCCGGTCTGTCCAGATTTGAATTTGAAACATTGCTTTCAGAGAATGAAATTCCCATTTCAAATCGTACCTTAGAAAATGTAATCGATGACATCAAAAAGCCCAAATTTGATAGCTGAACTATCAAGATCACTGAAAATCATTTTCATCTCATCATCCTAAAACTATAATTTCCAGCCAGCATAAAGCTTAGCGCATTCAACCCTTTTATACAATTTGCAGCTTTCCCTTATCCCAAAACGCCTGAAGCCAGATTTATGCATTTTACCTCTTCCCTACAATTTCAAATTTTCTTTTCAATACATTGCCATTTTCATCCATCAGGAGGAGAAGATGTTTTCCCAAAGCAGGCTGAAGTCCCATTTTATGCAGATTGGTGGTGACTCCCATAAATGTTTCGTCAACATACCAAAAAATGGTCTGGGTGGGATTGGCATGTGCAGCTTCAAAAACCACCTGTCCCAGGCTTCCGTCCAGTTCATGCGGGACAAAAATGCGTGTATCCTGGTCGGGCCAGATGAGCTGCATGGGGTTTTCGGCCTGGGTATTGCAACCCGGCAGCCAGGGAGGTAAACTTTTATAAAACGGGTCTCTGGACTTGTAAAACCACTCCATGGCGGGCGGTAACACAAACCATGGTTTGGTAATAATTTTTGATTGTGGATAACAGCCGACATATACGCGGTATTGCTCAGTACTGTCGAGATGTTCACGATGATGAAATGGGCATGCATCCGTTTCAAGGCCGGCAGCAGGAACCAGGATACTGTCGGTTTCGGGGCAGTTTGTTGTTGGCCGCATTCCGCTCTGCCGGCAGACCGGTATTTTAACCAACTCGTCCCAGGGTGGCTCAAACCAGGATTTCTGACGCAGGCAATTAAAAACCTCAAACATGATCGGCGCTGCTGTCGAAATGCCTGTCAGACCAGGTCGGCCTTCGCCATCGGCATTGCCAACCCAAACTCCAACCACAAACCCGGTGGTAACACCCACAGCCCACGCATCCCTGAAACCGAAACTTGTACCGGTTTTATAAGCTACCGGGCAGGCAGAAAGAAACGATTCCCATCCGGCTTCACCTTCGGGGCGACGAACTGATTTCATCGCATCCAGGGTACTATAAATTGCTCCGGCACCGAAAATTTTGCCCGCGTTCCCACCTTTCAATTCTTGATCTTTTATCAAAACAGGCTCGGGAAATTGAAAATCAGGATAAACTGCGAAATTTTTATTGTACAAAACCAATGTATTTGCAAACCCGCGATACACCTTGCACAGATCCCAAAGGGATACCTCAGCCCCACCCAGGATGAGCGAAAGTCCGTAATGATCGGCGGGAAAGACAATGGTACTGAATCCGGTCTCTTTGAGTTTCTGATAAAACCGTTCCAGGCCGAAACTGTTTAACATACGTACTGCCGGCACATTGAGCGACCGGATCAGTGCTTCATTTGCCGGAACAGCCCCATCATATGAAACATTGAAATTTTTGGGGGTATAGCTGTTGATGGAAGTCGGGATATCGGCAACCAATGTTCCGGGGAGAATTTCTCCAGCATCGAGCATGGCGGCATAAAGAAAAGGTTTCAGTATGCTGCCACTGCTTCGCGGGCTTACGATCACGTCAACATCGTTACCATGCTGATCATTGCCATCACCGGTGGTATTGCCCACGTAGGCAATTACTTTTCCGGTTTCCACCTCCATCACCATTACCGCTGCATTATAAATACCATTTGCCTGTAACGACTGGCAATGCCTGGCTACTGTTTCATTTACTTTGGCCTGCAAAACACCATCGATGGTTGTCATGCTGACCTCACCGGGATGCTCCGCAAACATCCGGTTAACCAGATGCAGCGCCTGATCCGGCAAGGGATAAGGTTGCAAAGGTAAAGGCTCTTCCATCGCCAGTTCACAACCCATCGGGTCGATTACACCCTGCCGGGACAAATCCATTAACAAACGGTTGCGCTTTTGTTCAAGCGCATCGCGATTCCTGCCCGGATGGATGAGTGCTGGTGAATTGGGTAATACCGCCAGTGTTGCCGCTTCGGCCCAGCTCAGGTTTTCGGCATTCCGGCCAAAGTAACGCCAGGCGGCAGCATCAATACCTACCACATTTCCACCAAATGGTGCATGTGCGGCATATAATGAAAGAATTTCCTGTTTTGAACTTGTCAGTTCCAACCGCAGCGCAAGCCACATCTCAATAATTTTTTCGATGATGCTACGCGATTTACCTTTCCGCGACAAGCGTATCGTCTGCATGCTAAGCGTTGATCCACCACTCACAACCTTCCCTGACAAAATATTCTGGCGCATTGCCCTGAACAATGAAACCAGGTTTACACCAGGATGCCAGTAAAAGTAATGGTCCTCAAACCGGATGACGCATTTCGCGTATTTTTCAGGAACGTGCCCGGATGATTTAAACCGCCATTGTCCATCGGCGGCAATGCGCGCACCAAGCAGTTGCCCCTGGCTATCGAAGATCACTGTACTCGTTGGATCACGGAACAATGGCTCTGGTAAAGAAAACCAGAAAAACATCCCCACAACGAAAAAAGCCAGGAGTATCCACCGGAAGTGGTGTTCCACGCAAATCATTTTCCTGAAGCGGTCGCTAATTTTCATCGCTCTTTTTAGAGATAAATCCAACGTTCTGTTGTACCATATTTGCCGTTATCTTTCGGCCCAGTGCCATTAAGAAAGCAGGTAAAAGTATAAATTTTGAAAACCGGTGACTGAAATTAATCTTCACTTCGATCAGACTGCGAATGCCTGTTGGTGCAGGCTTCATATATTACTCTCTGGATGAATCTATAAATTATCATAAAAGAAGCAGATAGGATGAATTTCAAACCAATATTCTGCATGAAAATTACCCGAAGATTAATCTTCAGTTAACCTCAACAAGCTTTTCTTAATGATCCCTTATCATATCCTTAACATCAAGTTAATATGCCGCCGGTACTTTTGCCACAAATTTAAAAATCATAAAATGATGAAAAAAGTACTTCAGTTATTAACCATTTTTCTTGGTTTAACAGCATTAAACTCGTTCGGACAGATTACTGATCCGTTTTTTGAACATGTAAACTATCGCGGTGCGTTCGGCACAACCGACTGGACTTCAGGCTGGGCCAACTGGAACCCGCAAAACACAAACTACCCGGCGATAACCACTACGGTTTCGGGTGATATTACCACCAACACAACATGGGCACCAAACAGTTCACCGGTTTTTGGAGCATCGTCGTTTTCAAATCCAAACCTTCAGGATCCTTTTTTTACTCCTGTTGATTATGTAGGGGCTTTTGGTACGATCGACTGGACCTCCGGATGGGCAAACTGGAATCCGCAAACCACCAGTTATGGCACAGCAGGAATTACCATTTCGGGCGACATTACGTCAAATACAACCTGGACGTCGTCGAACATATATTTGCTGAATGGCTTTGTGTATGTAAAACCGGGAGTTACCCTTACTATCGAACCCGGAACAATAATACGCGGTGATAAAGCTACCAAAGGCACCTTGATTATTGAGAAAGGTGCAAAAATAAATGCAGTTGGGACTTCATCAAATCCAATCGTTTTCACTTCGAATGTGGCAGCCGGCTCGCGTGATTACGGCGACTGGGGTGGAATTATCCTCTGCGGGAAAGCTCAGATCAATATTCCGGGCGATACTGCATTGATCGAGGGCGGTCCTACAGCTTACTACGGCGGTGGTGCAAACCCGGATAATGCCGATAGTTCAGGAGTTCTAAAATATGTTCGGATCGAATTTCCTGGCATACCTCTCCAGCCAAACCAGGAAATCAATGGTCTGACATTTGGCGGTGTTGGAAATAAAACGGTCATCGATTACATCCAGGTTTCCTATTCGGGAGACGATTCTTATGAGTGGTTTGGTGGTTCGGTAAATGCAAAGCATTTGATCGCCTTCAGGGGTCTGGATGATGAATTTGATACCGACAATGGTTTCTCAGGGAAACTCCAGTTTTTGGCAGGTCTTCGTGATCCCAATGTTGCGGATGTATCAGGTTCGAATGGTTTTGAATCGGATAATGATGCTTCAGGTTCGACAAATTTGCCACAGACTTCGGCGATATTTTGTAATGTAAGTCTTTTCGGACCAAAAGTAAACGGATCAACATCGGTAAATTCGAACTTTAAACGTGCCATGCATCTTCGCAGGAATACCAAATTGTCGGTTTACAACTCGGTTTTTGCCGGATGGCCAACTGGTTTGTACATCGACGGAACCTTAACACAGGGCAATGCGATTGCAAATAATCTTCAGATCGAAAACTGCATCTTGTCGGGAATGACAACTTTTTTTGATGTGCCGGCAGGTGGAACATGGGCTTCAAATGATGAAAGGGCATGGTTCATGGCATCTTCAAGGAATAATGATACACTAGCCACAAATACACAACTCATGATCACCGATCCGTTTAACCTGAGTAATCCCAACTTTTTGCCCAGCAGCGGGAATACCGTATATTTTCTGTCGGGTTTTGTTTATGTAAAACCAGGAGTTACCCTTACCATTGAACCGGGAACAATAGTCAGGGGCGATAAAACCACCAAAGGAACACTGATTATCGAAAAAGGAGCAAAACTTGTTGCCGAAGGAACCCGGTACAACCCCATTATTTTCACTTCAAATGTGGCTGCAGGTTCACGGGACTATGGTGATTGGGGTGGCATTATCCTTTGTGGTAAAGCACAAATCAACATTCCGGGTGATTCAGCATTAATCGAAGGCGGTCCGCTGGCTTATTACGGAGGTGGTGCAAACCCGGATAATGCTGATAACTCGGGTTCATTAAAATACCTTCGGATAGAGTTTCCGGGAATTCCGCTTCAACCCAACCAGGAAATTAACGGAATAACCTTTGGTGGTGTTGGAAACGGTACCCAGATCGATAATATCCAGGTTTCCTATTCGGGCGATGATTCTTATGAATGGTTCGGAGGAGCGGTTAATGCAAAACACCTGATTGCGTTCAGGGGCTTGGACGATGAGTTTGATACGGATAACGGATTTTCCGGAAAACTACAGTTCCTTGTCGGACTGCGTGACCCGAATGTTGCTGACATTTCAGGCTCAAATGGTTTTGAATCGGACAATGATGCTGCCGGATCAAATAATTTACCGCAGACTATGCCTACATTCAGCAATGTAAGTTTATTCGGCCCCAAGGCGACCTCATCAACGACCATAAATTCGAATTTTAAACGGGCAATGCACCTTCGCCGGAATACAGCTTTAAATGCTTATAACTCGATCTTTGCAGGCTGGCCAACCGGTTTATATATCGATGGAACCGCTTCGCAGGGAAATGCAATCAACAATACCCTCAACATTTCAAATTGTGTACTTGCCGGGATGGTAACTTACTTCGATGTACCTTCGGGCGGAACATGGGCAGCAAACGACGAAAGAAGCTGGTTCCTTACCGCATCAAAAGCAAACGACACCCTCGTAAATAACAGCGACCTGTTGCTCGCGGATCCCTTTAACCTGAATGCGCCAAACTTTTTACCCTTAGCTTCTTCGGCCATGCTTATCGGTTCCATCTGGTGGGTTGACGGAATCGATGATGTAAAAAGCAACATTCAGACTTCCGATGTCTTTCCTAATCCAACAACAGGATTTACCAATATCGAAATCACAAATTTACGGCATACTCAGCTCAGGATAGCAGTTTATGATGTTACCGGCCGAATGGTAAAAACGATTGCTGATGAAAATGTTGAGCCGGGCATTTTCACCACCGGATTTGATTCAGCAGATATGAAACCGGGACTTTACTTTGTAAATATCATTACAGTTACAAAATCGGAAACAATAAAACTTCTTAAAAAGTAGATTTTTTCATAATAGTTACAAAAGCGACTCCCCCGGGGTCGCTTTTTTTTTGCTCCAAAATAATTTCTGTGGCGAAATCACACTATTTCAAAGCCGACGAGGAAGGGAATAAAGGTAGACCAAAAGCAGCATTCCGGCCGTCTGATTTGCCGGTAAACAATATGGTAACATAAAGTTAACATTAAAGTAATGTTGGTAACATAGTTTTGCAGCCAAATCTAAAATCAAAATATGATTAAACGTATCCGGCTATTTTTTGTCATTTTTGCTGTCCTAATCTGCTCTTTTGCAGTTAGATCGCAAACCGGCGTTATCAGCGGAGTTGTCCAGGATTCCAAGACCAAAGAAACCATCATCGGCGCCAACGTGCTCCTGACCGGAACTTTAAACGGGGCATCAACCGACCTGGATGGAAAATTTGTGATTAATGGGTTGAAACCAGGCACCTATTCATTAACAGTCTCCTACATCTCCTATAAAACCCTTGAAATCCCAAATGTTAAAGTCGAGTCCGGAAAAGTAACTTCCGTTACCATAAACATCGAAGATGTTTCGACTGCACTTTCGGGTGTGACCATAACCGGTTCCCGCAAGACAGACACCGAAATCTCGATGATCTCTATGATCAAATCGAGCGAACTGGTTGTAAGTGGGATTTCGACCCAGCAAATACAACGAACTCAGGACCGGGATGCCTCGGAAGTGATAAAACGTGTTCCGGGGATCAACATCATCGACGACCGGTTTGTGGTGGTGAGAGGTTTATCGGAACGCTACAATGTGGTTTGGCTGAATAACGTATCAACCCCCAGTTCCGAGTCGGATGTGAAAGCCTTTTCGTTCGACAACATTCCCAGTTCGATGATCGACAGAATCATGATATATAAAACCCCTGCACCTGAATTGCCGGGAGATTTTGCAGGTGGTGCTGTGCAGATTTTCACACGAAACAATCCGCAAAAGAATGCATTGGACATCTCTCTTTCGACTTCATACCGGAGTGGAACTACGCTTAATGATTTTTACATGTACAAAGGGGGATCCAAAGACTGGCTGGGTTATGATGATGGAACCAGGGCTCTCCCTTTAGGATTTCCTGATTACACCCAAATGATCGAAAAAGTAAATTCGCAGGACCAGGCCGACCAAGACTTTGTTACAAAATTAGGCCGGGAAATGAATAAAAACTGGACCGCACAATTATCAAAAGCTTCACCGGACATACGGTTTTCATCAGGTTTCTCCTATAAAAAAGATTTTAAAAAAGTGGTTCTTGGAAACATAACCGCGTTGAATTATACACATACCAATGCATTAAACGATATTTTCAGGGCCGACTACCTGAACTATGACACAGTAAGGGATGTTAGCGACACTTCTTATCATTTTAAAGATAAACAATACACCACCACGGCCAAAATCGGAATTTTGCACAACTGGTCGCTAACATTGAACAGGCATACAAAACTCGAATTCCGAAACCTGTTTAATCAGATCGGCTTTACCCGAACAACCATCCGCGATGGTCGTGATAACTATGGCGGAATTACGCTAAGAGCCTATGAATACAGGTTTATGAGCCGCTCGATATATTCGGGACAATTTGGTGGTGAGCATAAATACAATGATGAAAACACAAAATTTAACTGGACAGTCGGTTACTCATTTGCCAACCGAAAAGAACCCGATCAGAAAAGACTTACTACCGTATTGAGTGAAGAAGATCCTTCCGATCCGCATTATGGAAAATATGCAGTTCAGCTTTCAACAGCGGCAACACCAGAGTTAACCGGCAGGCTTTATACCGACATGGACGAAAATATCTACAATATTGCTTTTAATTATGAGCAAAAACTAAGCTTCGGAAACTTTAGACCTGAGTTGAAAACAGGTTTTTACTACGAAAAAAAGGACCGCCGGTTTAATGCACGTAACATTGGTTACCGGATTGCCAGAACATCACAGTTTAATTATGAGATACCCTATCTGCCTTTCGACAGCCTGTTTATGGACGCGAACATCAACAGTACAACCGGAATTAAACTCGACGAAAAAACCAATGCATCCGACAGTTATACAGCGGATAACCTGCTTATCGCAGCCTACATTTCATTAAAAATCCCGATTACTGCCTCCCTGAACCTCTATACAGGGGCTAGGGTCGAGAAAAACCGGGAACAGCTTAATAGTTTTCAAATCGATAAACCAACAGTTCCGGTGAATGTTGACAACGATACAATCAATATCTTTCCATCGTTTAACTTTGCCTATACCCTGGGCGAACGCAGCCTTATACGTCTTGCTTACGGAATGACCGTGAACCGCCCCGAATTCAGGGAAATTGCCCCCATGTTGTTTTACGATTTCGAGAAGAAGGCCGGGATCAGGGGTAATCCAGACCTGGTAAATGGGTACATCCACAACTACGATCTGAGGTATGAGTTTTATCCTTCCCTATCCGAATTATTTACTTTGGGTGTGTTTTACAAGAAATTCATCCATCCCATCGAAACAAAGGTAATTCCAGCCGGATCGGGTATCGATTATTCGTTCGATAATGCTGAATCGGCCTATGATTACGGGGCTGAAATAGAGTTCAAAAAAACATTGGATAACTTGTCGGGAACAAACACTTTACTGAATAAATTAAAGCATTTCAGCTTGTTATTCAATGCAACGGCAATTAAAAGTACGGTAAAATTTGAAAAGGGTAATCTACAGGACAACCGCCCCTTGCAGGGCCAGTCGCCCTACATTGTAAATGTGGGAATCTATTACAACAACGACAGCACCGGATGGATGTTCAGCGTAATGTATAATGTGATTGGAAAACGGATTGTGTTTGTAGGCGATCCTTATTCGGGTAATCCCGACACCTACGAAATGCCGCGTAATGTCGTTGATTTGACGGTTAAGAAAAGCATTGGAAAACACCTCGAATTTAAAGGTGGAATCCAGGATATGTTTTCACAGAATGTACGCTATCAGCAAACCATCAAATTTAACAAGGATACAAATGGTGATGGAAACGGAAATGTTTTGGTGTCGCGCAATCAGACCTTATTATCCTATAAACCGGGAGCTTATTACACCCTAGGCATCAGCTTTAAATTCTAAAAACGGCTTTAACCAACTGCCCGAAAAGGGAAACATTGACTTAGCAAAAGCAAATTGCGATTCCCATTCCTGGTTTTAGCCAAAATTATTGGATACCGTCAACATCCCAAAATTACAGTTAAGGATATGATTGAAAATGATCAGCAAAAAATCCGCTGTAACACCTTGGAAATCATACCGGTCGACGGCCTTACCAACAAAAATACCATGCTTGTCAATTTGAACCTCTTTGCCGGTTCAGGCAATTATATTTGCTTTCCGAGGGCCTTAATATATTCCGGCCCGATTCGGTCTTAGACGTATTTGAGATAAAACGGATAACAACACAAGGGACCCAAAATAAAAAGATGTTGTTTCCTTTCCGGTTGAAATATCATGAATTCCTTTTTACCACCTGGCAATAAAAAAACTGCTTATTTTTACCCATCGAAAAAAAGTATTCTGTAATGGTTGCCACATCATTGCAAAAAGTAAACAGAATATCCGGATCGATGAAATTTACAGTTTACTTCAATGTGACTGACGTGGCGAAGCTTTGCCAGGCAGAAGGTAACTGGTAATAACCGACTTTAAAACCACACAGAAATGAATATCATAAAGAAAACTTCCAAAGAAGCTTTCTTTTTTGTAAGGGAGCTTTACTGCAATCGCCGGATCATCCTCGAACTGACCAAACGGGATTTTAAAATCAGATACAGCGAAAATTATCTTGGTTTTGCCTGGGCTGTACTTGAACCTTTGGCGATGTTGCTCATTCTTTGGTTTGTTTTCACCTATTTACGGCATCGTGCTGGACATTCCTATCCATTTGTTGCCTTTCTGTTATCAGGGTTGATGGCTTTTAACTATTTTAGTAGTGCAGTAAATTCGGCAACAAAAAGTATAAAATCCTTTTCGTTTATTTTAAAACGCGGAAGCCTGAACATAGCGCTTTTACCTATTGTCAGTATATTTTCGTCGCTTTTTATTAATTTAATCAGTATGGTGGTTGCCATCCCAATTTTCCTTGTTTCCGGAATTATGCCTTCCTGGTACTGGTTACAGCTGATTTATTTTATTTTTTGTACCAGTTTACTAATTACAGGCATTTCATGGCTGACGGCTTCGATAGTTTTATTTGTGGTTGATGTACAATACATCATAAGTATTGCAATGCGGGTACTTTTTTTCCTGACCCCGATATTCTGGGAAATCACCATGTTTCCGCCAAAAATCGGTGCACTGTTAAAGATGAACCCTCTCTATTACCTTGTTGATGGCTATCGCTGCTGCCTGCTTTATCATTTGCCTTTTTGGAATGACCCAGTTTCGGCCATTTCTTTCTGGATTTTTACCATTTTCTTTTTGATCCTGGGAATGTTTGTATTTACCAGGCTGCGACCCCATTTTGCAGATGTCCTTTAATAATTTTCACACGTTCATTCTAAATTTTCTATAAAAAACATTCCGAAGTGTAAGTTTTAAATTATGAACAATTCCTCGCTTATTCTTACAGGTGTTTCCAAATCCTATAAACTCTATCTCAACAAAATTGATCGTTTACATGATGCATTTTCCCCTTTTGGAAGAAAAAGATATCAGGAGTTTTTTGCTGTCAAAAACATCGATTTGATTATCAACAAAGGCGATACGATAGGTATTATTGGCAGAAACGGTTCTGGAAAAACGACACTTTTAAAACTTATGTCAGGGATTACTTCACCCACAAGTGGCAAAGTTGAGGTTTCAGGGAACATCGTTCCACTGCTCCAGTTGGGTGGTGGGTTTCATCCCGACCTTACCGGCATCGAAAACATTTATTATTACACAATTCTATTAGGCTACAGCAAAAAGGAAACCATCGAAATCACCAATCAGGTTATTGATTTTGCTGAAATTGGTGACTTCATTTTTCAACCAATTAAAACCTATTCGAGCGGCATGAGAGCACGGCTTGGATTTTCGGTGAGTATCAATGTTGACCCGGATATATTGATCGTTGACGAAGTTCTTGCTGTTGGTGATGAAGATTTTAAGCAAAAAAGCCTTGCCAGGATGCACGAATTGTTTAAATCAGGAAAAACTATTATTTATGTTTCGCACTCGGCCAAAGAAATCAGTGAGCTGTGCAACCGAGCCATCATGCTTGTAAAAGGACAAAAAGTTATCGAAGATTCCCCGGAGGTAGTTTTAAAACATTACAGGGAGTATTTTAAAAAGCCGTAATGAAAAAAGCCGGCAAATTTTTTAACTCAACTTGTAATCCGTTTATTTTCAAACAAAAGAATTAGCCGTTCAAAATTATGGCGTGTATAATTTCAGCGTATTTCTTCCTGTTTCTAAAAAATGAATGCCGGTAAAATGGTACCGTTATTTTTTAATATCCATTGGACAAAAAACTAGTTTTTATCACGGGGATGCACCGCTCCGGTACAAGCGCCCTTGCTAAATGTATCATTGATCTGGGGTTTGATGCCGGAGCAAATTTAATTCAGCCCGGCAGCGATAATCCCAATGGATTTTGGGAAGATAATGATGTTTATAACCTTAATAATGAAATACTTGAATTCCTTTTTCTGAGCTGGGACCAGGTTGAAGATTTCGAGAAAAGAAAACTTAAGGTTTATGAAAAAAGCATACCCGATAGTTTCAGTCAACGGGCAATATCATTAATTCAATCAAAATTCACCTCTGCTTCTAAGGTTATCATTAAAGATCCAAGGTTTTGCATCCTGCTCCCTTTTTGGAATAAGATTCTTGAACAAATTAAAGCAGAAAAATTCTTTATCCACATCATCAGAAATCCCCTCAGTGTTGCAGGTTCACTTAAACAGCGCAACGGAATTTCAGTTCCCGATGCATTGATTCTCTGGTACTATAATAATGTAACTGCACTAAAAGAGGTTGCTCATCAACCGTTACTAATTTCATACCATGAACTACTAAATGATCCCCGGACCGAGATCAGCAGGATTGCTAAATTTATTGCCATTTCACCTTCAGAAATACCAAATACTTACTTTCATCCGGATAAATTCTCGGTTCACAAAGAATTTGACCATCATTCGCCATCAAATATGGAGTTTGACGGTTCTTCAGAATCATTTCCTAAAAGTTTTCAATTATGGGAATTTCTAAATCAATTTACTGGAAATAATTATGAAAGTTTTAGCCTCCAAGCAATGGCACAGTTCATTGAACCAGGATTTTCCCGCTATCTTAAAAAAGTTACAGCCACAAAATTTATTGCAACTTTAAGCTTTAAAGAAAAAAACAAGCCGGAGATCGAAAAAATTATCAATGAAACTCACGGCACCGGAAAGGTAAAAATAACTTTTCCTATTGGCCCCCCTGGCAGTTTGATGGATTCTTTCGAAATATTTCTCTGCGATAAACCATGCCAGGTGTCGGAAATGAAGATTAATTGGCGAACTGCCGAAGAAATAAAAGAAATAAAACCCAGTGGCGGTAGTTTTTTATTTTCTGATAATAATTCGTTTTACTTCGACACGAACTCGCCCTGTTTTAAATTTAGTTTACCCGAATTAAAAACAGTCACCAGTATAGAGTTTCAATCAGAAATTGTAATCTTACAAAACGAAAATCCTGAAATGCTTATTCCTGCTTTACATGCAGGACTGAACAAAATGAACCGGATAATTCTGGAGAAACAGTCACGAATCTCAAGAATGGAAAAACATTTGGTTGAAAATATTTCGGAGTATGGACAGCTTTTACAACAAATACAGACCGAAAAAAGTAACTTTACTGACCAACTGACCACCATAAAAAATCAAACAGAAAACCTTAAGGATGAAACTGAAAAACAAAAGTTACTGATAGAGCATCAAAACACAGAACTTGAACAATATAAAAGTGATGTTGCACAACTCGAGAAAAAAAGTTTGTGGCTTTACACCGAATACAACAACATGATTGATTCTGTTTCATGGAAAATAACTTATCCGCTACGGATCATTCAAAAAATAATTCATCGGGCAGGATATTTAGGTTATGTGTTGCTGAATGACATTCATGTAGGTTTTTTAATTTTTAAAAAAGCCGGCTTTTCGGGTTTCTTTTTCAGATTAACCTGGTATTTACGGGGGAAACGACTGAAAGAAGACATTGAAATGGCAAAAACAAAAAAGAAACATGAGGTTTTAAAAAATGAGGTTTTTTACTCCACTTCCATTATTGAATTTCCTGAACATGAGAATCCGCTTGTTTCGATTGTCATTCCAGCATTTAATAGCTTTTCATACACCTGCAAATGCCTCGAATCTGTTAAAAAAAATGCCGGGGATGTCAGTTATGAAATAATTGTTGCCGACGATCATTCAAACGACCAGACCAGGTTAATTCAGAATTATTTCAAAGGCATTCGTGTCGTCCGAAACGAAAAGAACATGGGTTTTGTCCTTACCTGCAATTCAGCAGCCCGGCAGGCCAAAGGGGAATTTATCTATTTTTTAAATAATGATACCATTACCCATCCGGACTGGCTCAAACCATTGGTTAAATTATTTTTTGATTCCGAAAAAACGGGAATAGCCGGTTCCAGGCTAATTTATCCTGATGGTAAACTTCAGGAAGCAGGAGGCATTATCTGGAATGACGCCACGGGTTGGAATTATGGGAAATTTGACAATCCTGAAAAATCAGAGTACAATTATGAGAAAGAGGTGGATTATGTTTCCGGTGCCAGCCTCATGATCAGGAAAACGTTATGGGAAAATCTCGGTGGTTTTGATCAACTGTTCAGCCCGGCTTATTATGAAGATACCGACCTGGCTTTCAGGGCAAGGCAATCGGGTTATAAGGTAATTTATCAGCCACAATCAGTAGTTACGCATTACGAAGGACAATCAAACGGAGGAGACCAGTCTGCCGGAATTAAACGTAACCAGGAAATAAACCGGAAAAAATTCCTGCTTAAATGGAGAAAAGTTTTGCAAGCCGAATGTTCGCCAAATGGCAAAAACCTTTTTCTGCATCGCGACAGGTCCGTATATAAAAGGCAACTGCTTGTCATCGACCATTATGTGCCTCACTTCGACCAGGACGCAGGTTCAAGAAGCACATTCAATTTCCTGAAATTGTTTGTTGAAATGGGATTTAATGTGAAGTTTATAGGCGATAATTTTTATAGGCACCAACCTTATACCAGTATTTTACAACAACTTGGCATCGAAGTGCTTTATGGCGATTATTACCAGAAAAACATACGGGAATGGATTAGGGAAAACGGGCGTTTTTTCGATGTTATCATTGCTCATCGCATGCATATTGCACCAAAATACCTTACTTACCTGAAAAAATTCAGTTCAGCAACTATTGCATATGTCGGTCACGATCTTCAGTTTAAAAGCAGTTTGCGGAAATTTGGCTTTACAGGAGATGGAAATCACCTGAAAGACAGTGAAAAGTTCAAAGAGATCGAAACCAGGATTTTTAATACCGTTGATATTATTTTCCCCTTCTCAACATACGAAGCCCCTTTTATCCGGGAAATCGTACCACACAAAATCGTACAAACAATTCCGGTGTTTTTTTATGATAAGATTCCTGGTCCTGTTCCAAATTTTGCGAGCCGGACAGATATCCTTTTTGTGGGATTTTTCGGCCATCCTCCGAATATTGATGCAGCGCTGTGGTTTTCCGCAGAAGTCTTCCCAATTGTTCAGCGGCTGATTCCTGAGGTAAAACTGTTAATTGTCGGGTCAAAACCTACCGATGAAATAAAACAATTGGAAGGTCCCTTTATTAATGTCACAGGGCATGTTTCCGATGACAAACTAATCGAATACTACCGCAAATGCAAAGTAGCTGTTTTACCTTTGCGTTATGGCGCCGGAGTAAAAGGGAAACTTCTCGAATCGCTCTGCCATCAGATTCCTACAGTAATCACCTCAGTTGCGGCTGAAGGTGTTGATGAAATCGAAAAATCCTGCCTGATATCGGATAATGCAGACGATTTTGCTGAACAAATACATAAGGTTTACACTGACGAAAATGTCTGGAATAATTGTGCATCCGAAGGCAAAGAACTCATCAAAAAGTATTTTACGAAAGAAGCAGCGCGGAAAATCATGGAAGATGTGTTTGAAAAGAAACCCCACTGTTAAGCATGATTTACAATTATAAATATAGACGCTTAATACAGTATTTATGGGACAGGGCTATGAAGAAGGATTGAAAAATCATAGATTACATGCTGTGGCAGTTACCAGGATTATTTGCTGCCTTGAGAGGAGTTAATCCGGGTTTAAAACCAAAAACAGTTTTTATTATTACATGTCTGGTGGCAGTACAAACTTTTGGATATTTTATTGAAAGCCGGTATTCACTTTTGTCATGTCAAAATCTGAATTTTGAGTCATTTTCCAACATTCATGTAAAACGTATTCATTAAACCGAAATCGTGGTTTACAATCAGGACGTTCTTTTCATACATCTTGGGAAAACAGGTGGCATGTCGGTAACACATTATTTGTGCAGAGCCCTAAAACCTCCTGTGTTCTGTGTAATCAACAGCGATGAGATCAGAGAAGATGTCCAGCCAAAGAATATTAAGATTGTTCCATGGAAACGACATGGCAATCTTTTAGAGGCCAGGGATTTTCTATTAAAATCCGGAATAAAACTATCCGATTTTAAATTGATTTTGTGTGTTGTGAGAAATCCATTTCAAATGGATTTCTCGTATTATAAACACCTGAGAACCGGAAGATACTATAACCCCCTATCCCATAATCCGGGGAATAAATCATTGTTAAATTCAGCAAAGGGAGATTATGAATCGTTTGCAAAACAACATTTTACTCACTTCAAAGGTAATCTGAATGACTACTTTGAGATTGACGGAATAATTCCATCAAATATGAAAATTGTCAAATTTGAGAATTTTTCAGTTGAGATACCAGAATTGATCCGGCCATACTCAGTTAAAAAAATCCCTTTTCCACATGAAAATAAAAGTGATTCATTAGTCTATTGCGCTGACAGATTGTTTGAGCATGAGATCATGAGTATCCGAAGAAAATACCATTGGATTTGGAAAAATATTTACCCTGAAAATGAAACAATATTAAGAACAAGAAAAGCTGTTGCTCCTGACAGTTCGCTGAAGAAATATTTATTTATCAGTGGTCATGATAGGTCAGGCATATTAAAACTCACGCGAATTCTCAGCTTTCACTCTGAAATTGTCCTGGGAATCGACCGCTATAATAATTTGATGAAAAAAGAAAAGTTCGGCTTAACAAAAAACCATTTTTTAAAAGAGCGATTTACCTCAGTGCATCCCGGAGATACAAATTATCAGGATTTTTTCGAAAAAGGGATTCATAAAATAATACATCAAAAATGGGAAAAGGCAAAATATATAGGGACGAATTTTAACGATTTTGATAAGATAATTAATGATGTATTTTATGTGCTGGGAAGTGTTAAAGCAATTTATATTTTAAGTGATATATTCAGCTATTTTAACGAGAAGTTAAAGGTAAATTTGGGAGTCAACCCGTTGACAGCGGAAGATGATTTTTCCAAAATTGTAAATCGTTGGAACCAATCGCTGATTAATATTACAAATTCCATCGAAAGTGGAGATGAAATCATCTGTCTAAGTCATAATGAATTGTTTCAGTTACCCGAATCCTTAAAGAATATTTTTGAATGGTTGGGACTTGAGGTCGAGAAACAGGTTTTGAAAAAACACGGAAACCTCAGGAATCCAACACTTGCTTTTGCAAGAAATGTTGAACTTTCACCCCTTCAACGTGCGTATATTGTGAAAAATGCACGCATTGACCTATACAATAAGCTTCTGTAAAAATTTAATATTCTGACATAATAACGTAAATCGAAAAATGTGGGATTCTTTTTAATGCTACATATCATGAAAGATAAAACCATAACGAGTATATTCAAAAACTGATAAATTTAAATCGTTTTTCATAAACGCCTTTACATTGCGGATGTCTTATTTATTTTGGAAAGGTTCCTATACACCCGCCATTAATAATATTGTCGGCTTGAAGCACAATCAGCGCACCTGCCAACCTGCCTGACTTATCACAATACACCCACAGGAAGTTATGGTTTTTAATCATGAAGTACTTTATATTCACCTTGGAAGAACCGGTGGAATATCGGTAACCAATTACTTATGTAATATATTGAAGCCCCCGGTTATTCAGGTTGTTTCGGCTGATGAATATGGCTATATTAACCAATCCGGGCACGAATTTATCATTCCCTGGAAACGGCATGCCAATCTGCTTGAAACTGCCGCATTTTTAAAGCCGCTTGGAATTTCGTTGTCAGATTTCAAATTGATTTTTTGCGTGGTAAGAAATCCGTTCGATTTGGATTATTCCTTTTACAAACAACTGAATACAGAAAAATGCCAAAAACAACTTGCTTCTGATCCTGCCAGTCAACAATCACTTTCAGCTGCACAAGGTAATTACGAAACCTTTGCATTGCAAAATTTTACGCCTTACCAGGGCCAATTGAAGGATTTCTTTGAGATAAATGGCAAGATACCTGAAAACATGAAAGTAATCAGGTTTGAAGAAATCTCTTCTGCAGTTCCGGGAATAATAAAACCTTTCGCAATCAGGGATATACCATTTCCTCATCTGAATAAAAGCGATGAAAAAAAAACATCCCGCGGCGATTTAAGCCCTGAGGCATCTATCTGTGTATGTAGAAAATATGACTGGATCTCCACAAATTTTTATCAATCCATAATGCCATCAACAAAAAACGCACAGCCGGAATCCGGGAAAGATAAAAAATATTTATTCATTGCCGGATGTAGCCGGTCGGGAACTTCGGCATTAACCACAATTATTGGCTCACATTCAAAGATTGCTTTAGGTATAGAGCGGTACAATAATCTGATGAAGGCGGATGATTTTTTACTTACAAAAGAGCATTTTACAAAAGGCAGATTTATAAATGTGCAGGATGGCGATACAAGTTATAGTAATTTTAGCAGGCATAAAGCTCATCAGGATATTCCTGAAAAGTGGGATAACTGCGAAATAGTTGGAGTTAAATATCCGCAATGTGATAAAATTTATAATCACCTGGAAGATACTTTTGGGTCGTTCTATTATATTTTTATATTCCGGAATATTTTTGATGTGGCCGAATCGTGGAACCGTAAAGCAGTATCGGAGGACAAATGGCCTTCCGAAAGAAATTATATTCAGGCAGTTAAACGTTGGAACCAGGCACTACAAGCGACAAAAAAACTGATCAGGGCCGGAGAGCCAATCATCTGTATAAAATATGAAGACTTATTTTTTTCCGATAAATCTATTAAACCTGTTTTCGAAAAACTTGGATTATCAATTGATGAGGATGTATTATTGGAATTAACAAAAGCGAGAAATCTATCACTTGTAAAAAAAACAAATAAGGGTAAACTTTCACAGAAAGAATACGATTATGTGGCGTCAAATGCCCGGTTTGATCTTTATGATGAATTTGATAAAAACTATAATATTTTTAATACTGACCTTGGGAAAAGCAATTCTCAAAAACCCGCACTTGTTTTACACATAGGTACCGAAAAAACGGGAACCACTACCATTCAGGAATTTCTGTACCTGAACCGGCAGTTGCTGAAGGACCAGGGAATTGCCTACCCGGATTCAATTGGGAAAAGAAATCACATGCAGTTGGTGATGGCTCAAATGACGGTTCAAAGAAAAATCCCTGGAATTGAATTGAATACACCTGAAGAAAGAAAAGACTGGAACAGGAAGTTGCTCGAAAAATTCGATAATGAGATGACGTCACTTCCTGACCAGATAAAAAAGGTGATCATTTCATCGGAGCATTTTACCGGTTTTATCAAAGAACGGCATGATCTTTCCTCATTAAATGAACTGTTTAATGCATATTTTTCATCCATAACGATCATCATCTATCTGCGCCGGCAAGACCAGCTTGAGGTGAGCCGCCATAGTACAGCTTATCTCCTTGGTTACCCGGCAAAGGAAAATGATTTCGAAATATTGCTGAATCGACATTATTATAATTATTTCCATCTGCTTAATATGTGGGAAAAAGAATTTCCGGATGCCCGGATCAGACCTCGTATTTTTGACCAGGCTGAATTATTTGATAATGATCTGATTACTGATTTCATGAGGCAAGCAGGAATAAAATCGAAACCGGATTTTATAGTGCCCAAAAAACTTAATGAATCATTATCCAATTCCGCTGTTGATGCAGCAATATTTATGGATATGATGGCAGAAAAAGGATTATTTGAATTTAACACCAAAGCTTCCAAAGCATTAAGAAAAGAAATAATCATAGCTATTAACCAGAAATTCCCAGGGCACGGAAAAAAACCTTCAAGACCCGTCGCAATAGAATTTTACAATAAATTCAGGGAAACAAACCAGAAAGTAGCAAAGAAATGGTTTTTTCGCAAACAACTTTTTTCAGAAGATTTTTCGATGTACCCCGAATACCCCGAAAACACCTCAATTGACACGGCTGTTGTTGAAGAAGTATTTTTGCAGCTGAATAAGGAAAAAGAGAAGAATCAGGTTAAACCGCTATCCGAAAATCAAATGATAACACGGTCCAAAAGATCGTCATGGTTAACCAGACTTTTAAGTAGAGATGCAAAAGCGTAAAGTAATAATACACAGGCATATTTTTAAAAATGCTGGTACTACCTTCGATTATATTTTGCAAAATAATTTTGGTGATGCTTTTTGTGATCATCGCGATGATTTGCCCATGCGAAGAGGCGGCTTGGATTACCTGATGGGTTTTCTCGAAAGAAACCAAAATATCAGAGCGCTTTCCAGTCATCATATCTGGTTTAATCCGCCCGGGCATACCGGCATTGAACTCATTCCGGTTGTTTTCCTTCGTCATCCCATAGAGCGAATCAGATCGGTATATTATTTTGAACAACAGCAACAATCAGACACTCCCGGGGCAATAATGGCCAAAAAATCTGACTTTAAGGGTTATGTAGCATGGTATATGCAGGAAGAAGTTCCGGGAACAATTCGTGATTTTCAAACACGATTTTTGATTGGGGTCAGGCCAAAAATTGCCATAACAAACCAACTTTTCAATTTCGCAATTAAAACACTGGAAAGCTACACTTTCTTTGGAATTGTTGATTTGTTCGATGAAAGCATTGGATTTCTTGAGAAAGAATTCAGGCAAATGGGTTTCAATTTAAACATGTCATATATACCTCAAAACGTCTTTCAGTCATTCCGGGAAACAGACTATGAGTCCAGAGCAACAGATGTTTTGAAGGAATTAGATGAAATGGCAGAGATTGTTTGTGAAAAAAACTATTATGATATTTTGTTATACCGATATGCAAGAAATAAACTGATCAACTCGATCAGGCATATGAACAATCCTGAAACATGAAACTAATTTATCTCCACATAGGCTACAACAAAACAGGTACAACAGCCCTTCAAAATGCATTTTATCGCAATTCATCATTTCTGAAACAAAAAAGTTTGCTGTACCCATTGCAATGCAGGGGACAAAGAGGTTCACCTGCGCATCATGCACTTGCTGAGAGTATTTTGTATAAAATTGGGAAACCATTACCTTCTTTCGTAAATACATTGATTTATAACGATTTGCCAGCTGACCACTTTTGGAAAATTCTTATCGGTGAAATTGAGGGGTCGGATTGCCAGCGCGTATTCATCAGCAGCGAAGCATTCAGTAACCTGCGTGGAAGCACGGAAGAGATCGTACATATAAAAGAATATCTTGAAGGATATGAAGTGAAAATACTTGTATATCTGAGAAGCCAGCCTGATTTTCTGGAATCGGCATACAATCAGGCAGTAAAAAGTGGTGGTGAAAAAAGAACGGTTGATGACCTGATGAGAGGTGGCTGGTTAAATATAGATTATTTCAAAGAAATTGAACAGTGGGCCTCCGTTTTTAACCCGGAGAATATTATTGTAAGAATTTATGATCGGGCCGTGATACAAAGAGGAATCGTATCGGATGTTCTGACAATAATTGGCTTGAAAGAGTTGGAGTCACAATTAAAGTTAACCTTTCCTGCAGGGAAGACAAATAAAATGTCGAACACTCGTCTCCCGAATAATATGGTTGAATTGAAGCGAAAAATAAACGTTTTATTAAAAAAACCCAGATCAGTTGATAATCAAATTAATTATTTCCTCCATTGGACGGGCAGTTTTTTAAAAGACAAATCTTTGCTCTCAGAAGAGCAAAGGAATGCAATAATTAACCATAACTATTTATCAAATAAAATGATAGGGGAAAAATATTTAAATGGCAAGTTTCCTTTTTTTTAAACTCAGCTGCCTTTATGAATGATCAATATTTTAGGAAGGCATGGTAAAGCGGAAGGTAATTATCCACAAGCATTTGTTTAAAAATGCAGGTTCCACCTTTGACTGGATATTAGAAAAAAATTTTAAAAGTGCCTTCTGTGACCATCGGGATGATTCTCAAATGATTGATGGAGCGGGGGATTACCTTATCAGGTATCTTGAGGAGCACGATGAAATCAAAGCATTGTCGGGCCATAATATCTGGTTTACCATACCTGAGTATCAAAATATCGAATTGATACCGGTTGTTTTTCTGCGACACCCAATCGAGCGCATCCGTTCGGTTTACAACTTTGAGTATCTCCAGCAGTCGGACTCGCTAGGTGCCAGGATGGCCAAGCAAATGACTTTTACCGAATATGTTACCTGGCGTATGCGCGACGATATCCCCGATACTATCCGGAATTTTCAAACAAGGATGCTGGCAGGACTTAAACAAGGTTGTAAGCCAGCATCACAACATCTTCAATTTGCATTGCACGAACTGGATAGATACAAATTTACAGGTTTGGTTGATCAATTTACCAAAAGTATGCAGTATTTCAAACCAATGTTTTTAAAACTTGGTTTTGATATCGATTTAAACTTCATTCCTCAAAATGTAATGCAACCATTTGAAGATGCTGATTACGAAGCACGTGCAGCGACCGTTCTAGATGAATTGGGGCCACTTGCCAAAATGGTTATCGAAAAAAACCGAATGGATATTGCATTGTACCAGGCAGCAAAAAACAAGTTATATTCAAAAGTGAATCCCAATAACTATAACATAGTGTAATAAGGATGGTATTCAATGATAAAGTACTTTTTATTCATCTTGGCAAAACCGGTGGAATGTCCATAACAGCATATATGCAGCAAACACTCCGGGCACCGGTCATCGAAGTAGAAAATGCAAACCTGATGGTTTCAGGGCAGAATCTCAAAAAGATCGTTGTACCGGGAATCAGACATGCAAACCTTGTTCAGGCCGCTGAATTTGTAAGCCATCATGGATTAAAACTGCCGGATTTTGAAGTGATATTCGCCGTAGTTAGAGATCCACTTTCGATGGAACAATCGTATTACAAACACCTGAGAAAAGAAACTGTAATAAGGCGGGTTGAAAAAATTCGCGGAACTGCAAATGATAGATTGGAAATGGCACAATTGGATTTTGATTCGTTTGCCAAAAGTAATATCACTCATTTTACAGGGGATTTGGCAGCTTTTTTTACAATTGAAGGCAAAATCCCACCAAACATGCAAATTCTCAAATTTGAAGAAATTTCCGTTGCAGTTCCTAAACTTTTAGCCCCTTATCAAACGCATTCCAGGCCTTTTCCGCATAAAAATAAAAGCAGTGAAAAGGTTGACCTGTCACAGCTGTCTCAGGAAGCAATATTGAATATCCGAAAAAAATACAGTTGGTTTTATGATCAGGGGTTTTACTCATTTCCGCCGAATTTAAGCGCCTATAATCAGGAATAGGTGCTGAATTCCTTAAAACGCAAATCAATCCATCGAAAATGCTGAATATGAATCCGGTGCACAAATATTTTTTGATGATTTGGAACCATTGGCAGCAAAAGGCTCAAATTGCAAATACGACCTGCTGTAATATAAAACAGCAAGAGAAATTTTGATAAATGCTGTCTGTCAAACACCAGGCAAATAAGATTCGGAAACCTAAACCGCAAACCGAAAGCATCTTGTAACCACTTAAATGCTTTCCTGTTTTACCCGGGCAAACACCAGAAATCTGAATAATTAATGCATGCAATTGTTTTAACTTTTGATAAAAACACGGTTTTAACTGAACACATGATCCGGTGTTATGAAGAGTTATGGCCTGATCATCCTTTTATATTCAGAATCCCCTATCAAAGTCCGGCAAGAAAGATTCCCCACGCCAAAAGGATTTATATACATACACCTCCTGAAATCAAACCTACGGTACTGACTCTGTTGGCAGACCTTGATGATGATGAATGGATCTTTTGGAGTATTGACGACAGGTTTCCCACCAAATTGAATACATCAGTTATTTTGTATCTTATCGAAAATTTACTTAAGAATACAGTTGAGCATTTTAGCGGACTCTTGTTTTGCAGGTCAAAAATTATGATGAAAAGAAAGCTTTTGAAGGATGAGGGTGTAAATTTTATGCATTTTACTCTTTTTGAACGTGAAGGATACTGGAAAATTTGGATGCCACAATTTCTTAAAGTAAAGGTTATAAGACACATTTTCAATAATTTTCCGGATGTAATTGAAAAAGCGATTGATATGGACGACATGAAAAACCGTCTTGAAAAACCATATCATCACAGGCTTTTTGTAACCATGGAGGATTATGCCGACTTTGAAGAAAGTACCATCGGTGGCGTTCTTACAGAACTTTGTTTTAACAGTTTGGTTTCGAGGGGATTCCCGCTTCCTGGCTGGTATTCAGGGGAAACTGTAAAAAATCCAGTCCGACACTTTTAATTTATACTTTCAACAATGTTTAGCTGTTGAATTGTCGGGTTGCCTGCGAAATGACTAATTTGATCGGAGAAGCATTACTCTTATGGATTGCCTGCAGAATATTAAAAACCTGTTTGGAAGAAGAAATAGAAAAGTAATCTATACAGCCATTTTCGGTGATAGAGACGATTTAAAACCCATTGTCAGACAAAAGGGTTTTGATTACATTATTTTTACCGACAATGCCGACATTAAAACAGCAGATTATAAAGTAATAATCTGTCCGTTGATTGACACAGACCCCTGCAGAAATGCGAGATTTTATAAAATGAACGCACATATTGTTTTAAAGGATTATAATTATTCGCTTTGGATAGATGCCAATAAAAGCATCAACGGAGCTGACGTAAATGCCCTGTTTAAGAAATATCTGAAAAAACATGATATTGCTTTACATGGGCACCCTTTACGGGATTGTATTTATCAGGAAGCTGAAATTTGTATTAAAGATTCACGCGACCTGCAAGAAATTATTACTACTCAAATGCAGAAGTATAAAAAAGAAGGCTATCCTGAAAATAATGGGTTAGCTTCGACGGGTATCATTTTTCGCAGGCACTCCCCAATGATTGCCAGGCTTAACGAGGCCTGGTGGAACGAAATACTCATGCATAGCAGGAGAGACCAGTTATCATTTAATTACGTAATATGGAAATATGGGATCGAATACTACACTATCCCCGGACATGTAAGAAACAAAAATGTAGATGGCTTCAGAATTTTTGCTCACAAAAAGCTTAAATAATCTCAATTCTTGTGAAGAATCAATAATATGCGGTAAAGGTCCGACTAAAATTCATCAGAAGTATCCGGTAATATTCATGTCAAATTGTACATTTGCATGATGGCCGATGTGCATAATAAAGAAGCGGGAAGTCATTAAAAAAAACCAGATGAAAAACAAACTCTGGACACGCGATGAATTAATTCTTGCTTTGAACTTGTATTTGAAGTTGCCTTTTGGTAAACTTCATTCAAGGACATCCGAAATTATTCATTTGGCAACAATCATCAATAGAACTGCAAGCTCTGTAGCAATGCGCCTAAATGATTTCGCAAGCGTTGATCCTTATCATCAACAACGGGGAATTGTTGGATTGCCCGGTGGTAAGAAGCAAGTAGAGCCTATTTGGAATGAATTCATCAAAAATAAAGAAAATCTGCTTTTTGAAAGTGAACGGATTTTAGCTGAAAAGGAACAAAAAACAATTGAAATAAAATATGCTGAAATACTTACTGGAACTGAGGATTTGAAAGGCGAAACACAAATTCGCGAAATAAAAACGAGGGTAAATCAAAATATTTTTAGGCAGATTGTTGTCGCAAACTATAACTATAAATGTGCAATAACTGGAATAGATATTCCTGAATTACTGGTAGCAAGTCATATTGTTCCATGGAGTAAAAATGAAAACGAACGATTAAATACTGAAAATGGCATTTGTCTTTCGCCATTATATGATAGGGCATTTGATAAAGGTTATATTGGAATCACTGAGAACTTCGAAATCATTATCTCCAATGATCTGATAAAAAAATCAAAACAAGATTATTTTTCGAAATATTTTTCTCATTTATCAGGCACTTCAATTTTTCTTCCAAAAAAATATTTGCCAGGGAAAGAATTTCTTCAATATCATCGGGACTCAATTTTTAGAGGTTAAAAATATATTTAGAGCCAAATCACACTCAAATATATGTCACCTGGAATAATTTCTCCCAATTTTTGAACCATCAAATAATCAATATCACCATGAACCCGATTTTTCAGTATATCATCACCGAAACATTAAAACGGCAGCTTTCAGGGAAGGGCCAAACGCTATCCAGCGGGCAGTTTGCAAAGGAATTAAAAAACTCAAAAACTGAACCTGGCCACGTTATGCGCAACAGCTTTATGATTTTGGCCGGGATATCGCATGGCGCTTAAAAGAAGCATTGAGTAATTGCTCTAAGGTTTTTTATTGCTACATTTGCATTTACTATTAATTGAACGTTATGAATCATAAAGAGTTCTTTAAAATACTTGACAGAGAAGGATTCGAAAGACTAAGAGTAAGACTGAAAATTGATAAGGGTTAATTGATTAATATCGTTGTGCAATATAAGAGTTTGACCGAAAATAAATGGACTGCAATTGTACATTATGATATCGAACATGGTTTTTTTCATCGGGATATGATGACACCACAAGGTGAGAAAATTAAAACACCAATTGATATTTCCGATTTAAAGTCTGCTACAATCTATGCTGAACAAGACATTAAAGATAAATGGGAGCATTACAAACAAAGATTTTTGAAAGGGTTTAAAAAATGACAAATAAAGAAATAGTGAACAGAAATATTGGATTAACTTTTGATTTAATTCAAAAAATTATTGATAAACCTGTTCTGGCTGATAAAATTCCTGACAACGGCGTTATTGAATTTGTCGAAAAGGATTTTGAAGTCAGAAAAAAAGTTATGCTAAAAATAGTAAACTGATAAAAGTAAAAAATGAAATCGAAATACCTTAGGTTGATGTTTGGGAAATCCATCAACTTAACACCTGCGTTGGCAATTTTAGCAGGAAAGGCCGTTAATTTTCCGATATTGACTTTGTTTTCTTCCTAACATCCTGACATCCCAAGAATTATTGAGATTGTGTTTTAACGGTTTAAACAATTTAGTAAATATTTAAATTGTAATGATAGATTTAATCTGAATTCCAATATTGATAAAGTCTGGTTTTACACAACCTTTTATCAAAATTCCCCTGGTCTACATACTCCCCCCTAAAAATAGTCCCTGTTTGTGAAACATCAAAATAATCAAAAGTACCATGAACCCGATTTTTCAATATATCATCACCGAAACATAAAAACGGCAGCTTAACCGGAAAGGCAAAATACTTTCAGAGGAGTAGTTCGAAAACGAAATAAAAAATTCCCGGGTCGAATTTTTCCACTTAATCCGCGACAGCTTCCTGATCATGGCAGGGATATTATCGGCCGGTTTTGGATTAAACGGGTTTTTGCTGCCCAATGCCTTCATCGATGGTGGCGTAACCGGAATTTCACTGATTGCCACCGCCCTAACCGGGATTTCATTCCCCATACTGCTGCTTGTCATTAACATTCCTTACATGATCCTGGCCTTCAATACCATCAGCAGGCAGTTCGCCGTCAGAAGCATCATTGCCATCATTTTGCTTGCAGTTACGGTAGCTGTCAATCCTTTCCCCACCATTACCGACGATAAACTGCTGATAGCTGTATTTGGCGGTTTCTTCCTGAGTCTGGGCATCGGACTGGCAATCCGCGGAGGTTCGGTAATTGACGGCACGGAGGTTCTGGCTGGTTTTATTGGCCGCCGGACCTCATTAACCATCGGGGATACAATTATGATATTTAATGTGCTGATTTTTTCGGTGGCCGCTTCTGTATTTTCGGTCGAGATTGCCTTGTATGCCATATTAACTTACCTGGCTGCTTCAAAAACCGTCGATTATGTCGTGTCGGGAATTGAGGAATATGTAGGTGTGACCATCATTTCGGATAAAAGCGAAGAAATACGATTAGCCATTATCGAAAAACTGGGGAGAGGCTGTATCCTGTATGCGGGTAAAAAGGGTTTCGCCAAAAGAGGTGAACCTCTTAAAGAAACCGACATTGTTTATAGTTTACTCACCCGGCTGGAGTTGTCGAAACTGCAGACCGAACTGGATAAAATCGACAAAAATGCTTTCATCATCATGCACAGTGTGAAGGATGTAAAAGGAGGAATGATCAAAAAACGACCACTGGCAAAATAATATGGAGGCCGTATTTGTCAGGGATTTGTTGTTTGGTGTTCCTTGTTTGGTGTTTGGTACTTCATTAAGGTTATTAAAATTAACACTGCTGACTGCTGACTGCCGACTGCCTATTGTTGACTGCCTATTGCTGACTGCCAACTCCTCCTTTCTAAAAAACCACCCCCTCAACCTTTCCGGATTTTATTTGTTACATTAGCTCGTTTTTTTCTGAGAAATGCCGGATATTATGTCGAGAAAAGAAATTGTGTTTATAGTGCTTGCAGGATTTTTTGTCACCAACGCCATCGTGGGTGAAATGATTGGTGGAAAACTCATTCAGCTGGGACCTTTTATGATGAGTATCGGCATCATTCCCTGGCCGGTGGTATTTCTTTCGACCGACCTGATTAATGAATATTTCGGCAGGAAAGGTGTTCAGATGATTACCTTCCTCACTGCCGGCCTGATCATTTATACCTTTATCATCCTCTATGCAGGGATGAATGTAAATGCAGCACCTTTTTCTCCTGTAACTTCCGGGCAGTTCGGCGCAGTCTTCGGCCAGTCGATGTGGATCATCGCAGGAAGCCTCACTGCCTTCCTGCTTTCCCAGTTTGTGGATGTGGGCGTTTTCTGGCTTGTCAGGAGCCGTACCGGCCACCGGATGATCTGGCTGAGGTCGACAGGTTCAACGGTAGTGTCGCAACTCATCGATACTTTCGTAGTAACAGGCATTGCCTTTTTGGTGCCCGGGAAAATCTCGCTTTCAGAATATCTGAATATCTCATTCACCGGATATATTTTCAAGTTTATTATTGCGCTGGCGGTTACACCACTCATTTATGTGGGTCATTCGGCAATTCACCGTTACCTGGGTGAGGAAGCCTCGGAAAGACTCATTGTCGAAACAGCAAAAGCTACCATCGGTAAAGACTAAGCGCCCTGAAACAATCGCATTATTTTGATAAACCGTCAATCTGAAAGCTTTTCATTTTAACAAACATCATTTTGTCTGGAGACCCCTATTCGGCAGTTTGGGTTTTAACAGGAGAAGGCATCTCATTCTTCTGTCACGGGAAGGGCTTTTCCACTCCTGCATGAGAGGATTGGGTGAGGCAAAAAAAAGAAGTAAATTTGAGACTTATAAATCAATAGTGATTAGAAATGAAATAGAATCTTTACTTATCACCCCATCCCCAACCCTTCTCCGCCAGCCGGCCAAGAAGGGAGCGAAAGTTCATCAACATATGTTATAAATTCATCAGCAAAATCACAAAATGCAAGTGAATAACGAACACACAGCCATGAGTTTCCGCTCCCCTCTCCAATTTGGAGAGGGGTCGGGGGTGAGGCAAAATAACAAAACCATGGTAAAACTAAAAGATACATCAACCCACATCTATCACTATGGTGCAACGCCGGAGATTTTCGACCGTGCCCAACAACTGCGTAAAGAAATGACCGATGCTGAAACGAAGCTATGGAAAAAACTTCGGAACCACCGATTTGAAGGCTTGAAATTCAGACGACAGCACCCGATAGGTCAGTTTATTGCTGACTTTTATTGTCATGAAAAACGACTAGTCGTTGAGGTAGATGGAAGCATTCATAATGTATTAGACGTTAAAGAACGTGATGATGGTCGTGAAGAAGAATTGAAAAATTTTGGACTAACAGTCGTCAGATTTACAAATGATGAAATAGAACTGGATATCGAAAATGTACTTAAAAAATTGAAAATGAATTTATAACGGCCCCATCCCCAACCCTTCCCCGCATCGGGGAAGGGAGCGAAAGCTCGTGAGTGTGTGTTATAAATTCATGTGCAAAGAATTTGCCAAATATTTAAATCCACACAGCCATGAGAGAGCCCTCCCCTCTCCAAAATGGAGAGGGGAGGGGGTGAGGCCATTGCAGGTTTTGCTGACATTTAAATGATTCCGGTAAAATGATCGTTCCGGGGATATCAGGAATGAACCATTCTTTTTATAGCTTTGTAAGATAAATTAAACCGGTCTTACTATGAAACGATTATCATATTTCCCAAAGCTGTCGTGCATTATACATGTTACAATGGGAGTAGCATTCCTTGCGATTGTGTCGTTCGACAGCTTTGGTCAGCACCTGCTCAGGACGTGCCAAAACAACGGCATAAACACCCTTAGGCTGCAATCCGGCACACAGGATGTTTGTACAATCCCAGCTTCCTCTCCGGAGGCAATTCAGACGGGAAACAGCTATTCACCACATGCTGGGGAGTCCGTTATGCCCGGTACCGGATGGGAACTTAAGTTTTCAGCATCCGGGAAAGTATTTAAAGATGTTTCCTTTGCCAATACGCAGGTTGGTTATATCGTAACGGAACTCGGTTCGGTATATAAATCGACAGATGGGGGCGATACCTGGTCGTCCGTGATGAACCTGGGTTTCCCTTACTACTGGTACGGCGTTGATGCGTTGTCGCCCGACACCGTGATTATTTCCGGTTTCAATAACCAGGGGCCCATTACCGGGGGAGTTGTCCGCTGGACCTATGATGGTGGCAGCAACTGGAACCCTGATATCAATTTAAATATCCCGGTATCCGCAGTTGGCTGGCTTGACAGGGTTCATTTTTTCAATGCAAATACAGGCATCGTCGTCAACTCTTTTTCGGGTGGATGTTGGTTTACGGTCAATGGTGGTAAGGATGCGGCTTCATGGACCTACATCACCATCAATTCCGATTTAGCCTGGTTTGCCGGGAATATCGATGCCCAGCCATCAGGCCACATCTTTGCTACGGGTATCCATCTCGCTCAAAGCGTCGATTATGGCGCCAATTGGGTAAGCGGCCCATGTGCCGATTATTTGTTCGATAGCGGGATCGATTTTACCGACGAAAACAACTTATATGGATGGACAGGAGGAGGCCAGATCAGTGCCCCGGTTGCAGGCTGGGTTTGCCGTACAACAGATGGTGGCTTGTCGTGGAGCCCGCGCCTGAATACTTTTCCATATCCGATTCGTGCTTTACACTTCCTCGATGAAAACAGGGGCTGGGCTGTTGGCGGAAACCTCTACGACGAGGCTGGGGGAATTTACAGTACCACCGACGGCGGTTTAACCTGGACCCTTGATGTCAGCACGCTGGCGGAGATGTTTTCGATGGAATTTAAAGCGGTTTCAGCCGATTCATTGGATGTCTGGTGTGTAGGATCAACTGGTGGGAGCACAGGCTACAAAGGCAAGCTTTATAAAGCAAGGATTGCTTTCCAGCTTACAGGTACAGGACATCAGCCGGCATTGCCTGAAAGTGGAATTTTACTGGATCAAAATGTTCCAAATCCTTTTGGCCGGGTAACGACAATCGGTTTTGCTGTCCCGCAGGATTGCCGGGCAACACTGAAAGTATTTGATGTAACGGGAAGAGCGGTCGCCACATTATTGGATGGCAAAGTTGAGGCCGGGCATAATACATTTCAGTTCGATGGAAGAGGACTCCCTGGCGGCGTGTATTATTACTGTCTGCAGACCGGTAATTTTACTGAAACCAGGAAGTGTATATTGAAATGATAAAATTCGGGGTGGATTAGTCGCGTTTTTAGAAATATTATTTTCTTGGAATCAAACGAGGTTGTCACAAAACAAAAGATTTAACCACTGAGGGCCATAGAGCCATTATGCTGAGAACCGGAGAGATATATATTTCATGAGGTTTCCTATGCGTCTCTTAGCGATTTCTTTGTTTTCTCTGTGGCTTTCTCTGTGTGCCTCTGTGGTTTTTCTGCGGTTCAATAAATTTTGACATGAATTCTTTTTGCTTTTTTTTGGTAGAAAAGAAACCAAAGTATGGTAAAATATTTCTATAAGCTACAATTATAAGGAAATGTTAGCAGGAAGTATGTCCTGTCAGCAGGGCAGGAGCATCTAAACAAGAAGTATGGCCAGGATGCCGTTGGGTTTTACAACAAACCCTGATCATTTTTCATCAAAACCCGGATTTTGAGATATTGTGGGAAACTGCTTATCCGTTTTAATCAAGTGGACTTCAATTTCAAAAAGACAATTTCAGTTGAATACAAAATCAATTCACCACAGTAGGCACAATAGAGCACAAAGTGAAGGACATATAGGCATTTATTGATATTTCTGAATTCTAAAACAGAGTTCAGAGCATCTATTCAAGCATTTTCTATGTGTTTTTCTATTGTGTCCAATGAGCCTATGTGGTTTACAACCAAGCCAGATATAAGTTTGAAGTATACTGCCTCCCTCTGTTAGGCAAACTACAGACTAAATTTACCTAAAATCTGGTTACATTTATTTTTACTTGTCCGAAGCAGATAAACAGTTCGTGGCAATTTATATAGTTTGTCATTATGACAAGTATCCGCCTTTTAAATGATGCTGCTGCATACAACCCGTTAAATATACACGAAACAGATCCGGGTGTTTATTCGGCGCAATGAATATAAAACTGTAGTATGGCAGGATCATACATCAGTAAGGTGTTGAGTGCTGTCCCAAAATATCCGCCGACTACATATATCTTATTGTCGATGCCTACTGCACCGGCATAGGAACGTGGTGCCGGTATATGCGATTTCGATTGCCATCCGTTAATGAGCGGATCATAAGCTTCGGTAATGCTAAAATAGCTGTAGGAATCTCCCCCGGCCAGAACAAAAATTTTATTATCCACAACTGCACAGGAACAAGCGGAGCGATAAGTCGTCATCGGGTAATAGGTAGTCCAGGAATTCGTTGCCGGCGAATAAAACTCGTTAGTGTTCAGTACGTCTGTTCCCCATCCTCCAATGACATATATGCCATCGTTTAACTGTGCTATGGCAAAGTCGGTCCTTGCGGTGGTCATGGCTGTCTTGCTTGTCCATAAAGCCGTCAAAGGGTCGAACATTTCGTTGGTATTCAATGAAGTTCCGTTATAATACCCACCGACAAGGTAAATCTTACCCGATATAACCGCGGCACCGCTCCCCGACCGTGGTGAAAGTAGCACAGTCGACTGTGACCATGAGTCGGTGAGCACATTATACACCTGGTGCGTGTTAACTATTGTTGTTCCGTTGTAACCACCCATCACATGGATGAGTGTTCCCACGACAGCAGTAGCTGCATAAACCACAGCCGTTGGCATATTTGTCTTACGGCTCCAACTCTGACTTTGCAAATCATAAACTTCGGTAACCTTGCTCACGGCACTTATTCCGTCCCAGCCGCCCATCACATAAATCTTGTTGTTCACCGCGGCAACTGCCGGACCAAAGCGGGAATTGCTCATCGAAGGAAGGACATTCCACTGATCGCCTGCCGTAAACCCGGTTCCTGAATAAATGTATCCTTCGGGAGGAACAGGGTTCAGACTTTGTATACAACCACCACCTGGGACGACAGCATTGGTTGGTACAGGTAATTTTGCAAAACCTCCGTTCGACAGGAAAATGGTATCATTGGAGATGGAGATTACCTGGATTTCGTTCGATGAATTGTTATCGTTATCGGCAACATCAATGCTGATGCTGTTCCCGTTGGATATCTGGATCTGCCGGGATGTACCAATGGAAATTGTTGAAAGGGACTGGTTATCGGAGTCGGTCACCGAGCCCCCACCCTGGTTAAGCGAAATGACGTTTCCAAATTTCGTTAACGACTGAAGTTCGTTGCTGTTGCTCAAATCGCCTGTATTTGTAATTGTATTTCCGCTGATATCAATTCCCTGCCCTGCAACATAGCTATTCCCCGACTGCCCTGCATAAAGTGCATATGGTACCGATAATAAACGGGTCTGACCCAGATATTGAAAATCAGAACCTCCCGTTGGGTCAAATTCGATCCGGATAAAATAAGAACCCGTTTCCCAACTGATTCCTGAGAAATTACCACTGATCACATCACCATTGCCAATCTGTAAACTGATCCTTCCGGTCTGATCGGTAACTGCGTTTTGAATCTCGGTGTATTCGACGATGTTTTGAACTGTATCGGATAAAATACTGATCTGCAAACTGACCCCGGTATTAATCAGGGGGTCACCATCAACCGATCTCAAAATTGCCTGGTACTGAAAAGCCAGGGGAGCCTGTGCAAAGCCTGTTATCCAAACCAGCAAAAGCAAAAGTGTTGTCGTAAAATTTCTCATCATTTCCTGTTTTTTAATTTTGATGCTAAAATAAGCTAAATATCATAAGTTTCCAGATGAATTATGAGAAAACACAGTAGCTAATCGAAAATTAGGTTGAAGTATTACGGGCTGGGTGACGAAGAATTTTTTCTTACAAATACGTCAAACAACACTGAAAGTAGTTAAAAAAACTGTTATAATATCAAGTCCAGGCGTATTTAACCCTTTATTCCAGTAGAAATTTAACCGGACAAAAACATATTCACATTTTAACAATGTTTTGTCCAAAAAAAATTTAGAATCCTAATTTTTACTATTTTAGAAACTCTGTTTGAGTTTTGGTAAAGGATAAAAACATTAAATCAACATATTAAAAACCAATTTAACCGATAATGTCTTTTAGCTATTATTTCTAAACCTTAAATTTTTCAATTATGGCCATTACAATTAAATCGAATTCGCGGATAAATCTGCAAAATCAGGCAGCACCACCAAAGTTTTATGCAATCGTTGAGCCTTCGGGAAAAACCGACATTAACGAATTCTCGGCATTAATTGCCAACAAAAGCACTGTTAGCCGTCCCGATGTGTATGCCGTTATTTTGTCAAACCTCGAAACCGTGATGCATGAGCTATCTTCCGGCCGATCGGTTCATCTTGGCAAATTAGGTTCCTTTGGCATTTCCATAATCAGCGATGCGGTTGATACTGCCGATGCCGTATCAGCAACGGTTGTTAAAAAAGCCAGGGTACTTTATCGACCTGGTCCCGAAATTAAAAACATGCTCAAAACGCTGAAATACGAAAAGAAGGCATAACATTAGGATGGTTTGCAGCGGTTTCATGTTCATGGTGTTTATCAACCTAAAAAAGTAAAAGTATTTCCACGCTATTGGTAAGTTCTTTAGTTCCTGAAAAAGACGTAGCGTCTTGCTCTGTCAAGACGGGACGTCTTTGCATTGCAGACGCTCCGTCTTCGAAATAAAGACTGAGCATCTTTTTTTCTGAATTGATCGATAAGATAAAATAAAGATGAGCTACGACGAATGACCGAAAAATAAAAGCTTAAAAAAAATTCTAATAATTCTAATAAACAAACGAGCTAAAACAAGAACGCATAAAAATACATTCATTTATCTTGATGCTTTAAACTTAAAAAAAATGAAGAAAAGAATTTTACTCATTACGACTTTGGCAATGTCCCTCGTAAAAATAACCCAGGCACAGGATTTTTGGGAAGTTTTTGAAACACCCCCTGGCATTGGCATTCATTCTGTTGATATAAATTCAAATAATGATATTTTTATGGGCATTGCATTTTCATCAGGGG
>Ga0172370_10000565_pt1 | contig 57749 bp, 44 predicted proteins | sample LakKiv5m_FD_114538 | JGI IMG/M metagenome (GOLD analysis project Ga0172370, IMG submission 114538) | Freshwater microbial communities from Kabuno Bay, South-Kivu, Congo - kab_022012_11.5m | ecosystem: Environmental > Aquatic > Freshwater > Lake | place: Democratic Republic of the Congo... | reverse complement strand
CGCTGACGGCGTCGCGTTCAAGGACGGCACGCTGGCCGGCGCCATCTTCAAGGCCGACCTCGACAAGGCCCTGTACCTCGCCCGCAAGTGGTGCGCCGAGGACCCCGAGGCCCCCGCCGACGTCTGTGGCTACATCCAGATGGCCGACATGAGCCTCATCGAGACCTTCCTGACCTGGGACCAGGAAATCGCCGACTGCGGCAAGAAGATCCAGGTCTACGACGCCAACGATCCCATGATCATCGTCGGCGAAGAGGACAACTGCCAGGCCGTGTCCGCCTGCATCTTCTGGGGCAGCAACAAGGCCAAGATCACCGGTCTCGCTCCGGTGGCCGCCGAGTAGTACGTAATCAGCGCCCCGGGCGCTGATCGTTCGAGAGGAGGGGGAGCCGAAAGGCTCCCCCTTTTCGTTTCCGGCCCCCCGCGATCCCCCTCGAACTGCCTCCTTGACTTCGGTTTTTCGCCCCCTATGCTTCGACCGGAATCGGGAGCGAGGCGGAGCCGTGCCCATCTACGAATACCAGTGCAGCGCGTGTGGCGAAGAGTTCACGGCCATTCGGCGCATCACCGACGATACCGTGCCCGAGTGCCCGGCGTGCAAGAGCGCCAAGGTCACCAAGAAGATCTCGCTGTCGGCGTTCCACCTGAAGGGCTCGGGCTGGTACAAGACCGACTACGGCAAGAGCGGCTCCAGCGGCAACGGCAAGCCCTCGAAGAAGCACGCGGACGAGAGCGCGCCGAAGAGCCGCGAGGCCGGCGCGACCAGCGATGGAGCCGCGTCGACGCCCGCCGCGCAGCCTGCCGCGAAGCCTTCCGAGAAGTCCTCGACCTGACGCCGTGAGTTGTTACTGGATCTGGCAGAGCTTCTTGGGGGAGCCCGTCGAGGGCATCGTGCAGACGTTGTACGCGTCGCTGTAGTCGGCACAGTCGCCGAGCGACTCGCAGCGCGGTACGCAGAACGCCTTCTCGACGTCGGTCGAACCGCTCGACGCGCTGGGGCGCTGGCAGGCGAACAGCGGCTCGGTGGTGGGGCGATCACTCTCGTCGAGGAAGTAGCCCTCGTCGGCGCAGTCCTCGCCGCACGAGCAGCGCCGGCTGCAGAAGCCCGTCGTCTCGTCGCCGCCCGTGATGCTCGAGCCGATGTAGCACCAGTTGTAGGCGCACTCGCTGTTCTTGGTACACATCGAGCCCAGGCGCAACCCGTCGGGGTTCGTCCAGATGGCGTTGCCGTCGTCGTCGAGCGGCTTGGGGTTGCCGAGCTGGTCCAGGTTGGTCATGGGCACGCACTCCTCGTCGGTCGGGTCGCACGCGACCAGCGGGAGCGTGAGCAGCAACGCGAGCACGAGGCGGTACGCCATCGGGTCCTCCTTGTCGGCGAACGGTTCGTGCGCCTATGATACGGGAGCCTTTACCGGAACGAAAGGGGCTGTCGCTCGTGCACCCTCACGTCGTCCTCGACCCCGAGACTGCCCGCACCGCCCTGGCCCTGTTGAAGCAACGCCACCTGCGGCGCCTGAAGCCCGACGAGGACTTCCGGTTGACGGCTCGCGTCGAGGCGCCCTTCGTCGCGGTGACCCTCACGCTCGCGAACGCCGACCTGTCGTTCTACTACCCCATGGAGGCCCGCCTGCCGATCGAGACCGACGGGCTCGACTCCGAGGCCGAGGTGGCCGTAGTGTGCCTCGACTTCCTCGACTACTACGTGGGCGAGTTCCTGAAGCACGATCGCGATGTCTACCTGAACCTCGACTGGACGGGCATCCGGTTCGGCGACCTCGAGGTGCAGGCGCGCGGGCAGATCCTGAACCTGAAGCTCGAGCGCCTGGCCGACGAGCTGCTGGCCGCCGCCGAGGAGAAGGAGAGCGCCCGGTGACGCGACTCCTCGTGCTGCTCGCGCTGCTGGCCGCGAGCCCGGCCCGCGGATCGGACCCGGGCCTGTCGGTCGCCGCCTCGGGGCGCGCCTACTTCGTTCCCCGCGCCTTCTTCGCCAACGTGTTCGAGAACTGGACCAACGCGCCGAGCTGGGGCACCAACCTGACGGTGGGCGTGACCGGCCTCACGGTCTTCGACCCCGAGCTGGTGGTCGAGATCGGCTCGCTGGCGCTGCCCGAGGGGAACTTTCGCCTGAAAGACTCGGCCACCTGGCGCACCGTACGCGCCAACCTCGACCTCATCCAGCTCAGCGTGGCCGTACGGCTGCGCTTCGACTGGGCCGTGTGGCGGGGGCTGCACCTGGGCCTGGCCGTGGGCGGGGGCGTGGCCAGCCTGTTCGGCGACGCCGAAACCCGCGAGGTGCTGCCGGGGTGCAAGGAGCCCGTCGGCGAGTGCGGCGCCTGGGACGAGGTGGCCACGCACCGGCTGGGGTTTGCGGACCAGGTACTGCCGGTCATCATCGCGCTCGGCCACGTAGGCTACGAGGTCTGGCCCGGCTGGCAGGCCGTCGTCGAGGGCGGCCTGCAGAACCTGCCGTTCGTCGGAGTGGCCGTGCGGTACCAGGTGAACCAGTGACACGGCGGGCGCGATGAATCGCGCCCCTACGAGATCCTCTTCCACAGCGCCGCCGCCTGCTCGCGCGCCCGCGCCGCCACGCGCGCCTCGTCGAGGTGTGGGAAGGCGCGCTCGCGCAGCACGAACCGGCCGTTGACCAGCACGTCGCGCGCTTCGACCTGGCTGAGACCGAACACCAGGTGGCCGGCCAGGGTCTGGGGCGTGAGCGGCGTGTACGGGTGGTAGTCGAAGACCACCAGGTCGGCGGGGGCGCCGGACTCCAGGCGGCCGAGCTGCGGGTCCAGGAAGCGCCGCGCGGCGGCCAGGTTGTTCTTCACGAGCAGCGTCACGGGCTCCAGGAACGCGGCCTGCGGGTGGGCGTGCAGGTGGTGGTGCTGGAAGATCGAGGCGCGCACCTCCTCGAGCAACCCCTGGGTCATGCCGTCGGAGCCCAGGCACGTGAGCGGACGGGCCAGATCGCGGCCGACCAGGTCGAGGAAGCCGATCGCGTTGTTCAGGTTCGACTGGGGGTTCGTGATCAGCACGCCGCCTCGCGCCGCCAGCAGGTCGAGCTCGGCCGGGTCGAGGTGGACGCCGTGGGCGCACAGGCTGTGCTCGTTCAAGAGCCCGTGGCGGTCGAAACGCGCCAGGATGCCGGACCCGTGCCGCTCCCGCGTGAACGCCACGTCGGCGCGGTCCTCGGCCACGTGCACGTGGATGCCGGCTGCCCGCGCGTCGGGCTCGGCGGCCACGAGCGCCAGCGTTTCGTCCGACAACGTGAACGAGGCGTGCAGCCCGAAGGCGCCTGCCGCCATCCCGTCGGAGCGGGCGCGCGCGACGCGCAGGAAGCGCAGGTTCTCGGCCACCCCGGCGTCACGGACGGCGGCCCCGTCGCGGTCCGAGACCTCGTAGGCCAGCACGGCGCGCAACCCCACCTCGGCGCGCGCCTGGTCGATGCGATCGAGGCTGCCCTCGACGGCGTTGGGGCTCGCGTGGTGATCGAAGAGGGTGGTGAAGCCCTTGCGCACCGAGCGGGTCAGCGGCACCAGCGCGCTCCAGTAGGCATCGTCGAGGGTCAGACCCTTGTCCAGCCGCCACCAGAGCGTCTCGAGCACCTGCACGAAGTTCGCGGCGGGGCCCACGCCCATGCCGGTCGCGAACGTGGAGTACAGGTGGGTGTGCAGGCTCGCGAAGCCCGGGCAGACCAGCCGCCCGCCGGCGTCGACGACCTCGTCGCCGGGAGCGAGCGGGACGTCGGCCGCCGAGCCCGCCGCCGCGATCCGCGAGCCCTCGACCCGCACGCGCCCGTTCTCGACCACGGTGCCGTCCTCGAACGACACCAGCCACGCGTTCGTGAGTACGATGCCCATGCGCGCCCTCCAAGCTCGCCCTCATGGTAGAGGATGACCCTCCCCGGTCAAGCGACCGTAAAGAACCTGAAGCGAATCGGGCGCGCCCTTTCCGGAACTTGGATTCTCCAATTACGACTTGAGGTAACGCACCGCGGCAAGGTACAATACCTGGACTCGGGGTGGGTCTCGGGTGGTAGACTTCCGGAGGAAAGCATGACAGCGCTTCGAACAGTGCTCGCCGTCTTGTGCGTGGCATCCCTGGCCGCTCCCGCCAACGCGCAGATGTCGCTGACCAGCAGCGGCGTCGCCGTCACCGAGAGCTTCACCGGGTTCACCGGCGCGGGGTTCCAGTCGACGCCTGCCGCCGGACAGCTCGATTCGGATACGTGGAAGGTGAACGGTATGTCCGATGGCACGATGGCCTTCGGAAACGCCAAGACGACCGGTGACTTCGCACGAGGCGCAACGCTCAGCACCACGGGTGGCACGTTCGGGGTGGCCGTTGCCACGAGCAATCCCGCGTTGGTAGCCCGCCCATCCGGCTCCGACTTCAACCCCGGCTCGTTCGTGCTGCGGCTCCAGAACAACACGGGCGCGACGTTGACCTCGCTGGCCGTCAGCTACACGATCTGGTGCCGGAACGACGGTGCGTCGGGGACGACGAACAACCGAAGCAGCAGCTTCAATTTCTCGCACTCCGCCGACGATTCCGCCTACACCGCGATAGCTAGCCTCGACTTCGCGTCTCCCGGCCTCAAGGATGCATCCCCGGCATGGGTGTCGACGCCGCGTTCGACCACGATCAGTGGGCTCTCTATCGCGAACGGCTCGTACTACTACCTGCGTTGGTCGAGCGCCGACATCTCCGGCTCAGGCGGCCGCGATGCCCTCGGCGTCGACGATGTATCGGTAACGGGCACCGCGGCCTCCTGCACCGTGGGCGCTGCCTGCGACGACAGCAACCCCTGTACCTACGGCACGACGTACGATGCGAGCTGCGTATGCAACGGCGGCACGTCCTACGGTTGCGACGACACCAAGGCGTGCACCGATGACACGTGCAACGGGAGCGGCGGGTGCAATAACGTCATCCAGTCGGGCAAGTGCCTGATCGGCGGCGCCTGCTACAGCAACAACGACACCCAGCCCACCAACGTCTGCAACAAGTGCACGAGCGCCACCAGCACGACCTTCTGGAGCTACAACAACGGCGTCGCCTGCACCACGGCCGGGGGCGGCGCGGGCACGTGCACCAGCGGCACCTGCGTGGGCGCCGACGCGAACTCGTACGTGGCCGTGGCCGACGCGCCGATCGTCGGCGACTTCCTGGTCTCGGACAACACCTCCAACAAGACCGTGGCCGCGTTCAAGGTGGTCGACCAGGGCACGAGCGACGGCCTGACCACGACCCTGACGGCCCTGATGGTCTCGCCCGGCGTCGACAACACGGCCCTCTGGAGCACCACGCTGGCCTCGGCGGCCCTGTACGACGCGGCCTCGGGAGGCACGCTGGTCGGCACCGCGACCTCGATCACCGACAGTGCCATCACGTTCTCGGGGCTCGCGTTCGTGGTCCCGAACGGCGCGGCGCGCACCCTGTACCTGCGCATCACGCTGGCCACCACGCCCTCCCTGATCGACGGCGACGTGCTGGCCTTCGACAACCAGAGCAGCGTCGCCGGCAACTCGGCGCTGGCGGGCGGCTCCACGCTCGCGGCGTCGGGCGTGGCGGTCGTGTCCTCCGACATCTGGATCATCGACGTGATGGCCGTCGCGCTGTTCGTGACCGAAGAGCCCACGCGCGTCGTGCCCGGCATGCCCTTCGCGATCTCCGTGGCCGCCACCGACCTGAACGGCAACGTCGACGCCGACTACGCCGAAGACGTGCTGATCGACGTCGACCCGGCCTCCGGTGGCGCCGGCACGCTCACGTCGGTGTCCTTCCCCGACCTGATCGCCACGGCCGTGGCGGGCGAGGTGACGTGGCCGGATCTCGTCTACGACACCGAGGACTCGTTCTCGCTGCTCGCCACCGACGGCAGCGGGCTCATCGTCGACGCACAGTCCTCGCTGTTCGGCGCCTTCATCAACTACGACGTCTCGGGGTTCAAGCTCTCGAACCTGCAGGACGGCACCTCGGTCACGCTGGCCGCGGGCACCGTGCTCGCCCCCGGCGACTACCTGATCGTCGGACGCGACGGCACCCAGGCCGCGTTCGAGACCTTCTGGGGCGTGACCCTGGCCGCCAACGTGCACTACGTGAGCGGCAAGACCCTGGTGGGCGGCACGACGAACGGCTGGCCGCTGGTGAACGACACCTCGACCAACTCCGAGCGCTTCGAGCTGCGCGACGCCTCGAACACCCTGCTCGACGGCGCCACGCCCACCGCCCTGGCCTTCGGGCAGCTCGACGACTGCCAGCGCGCCAACATCGCGGGTAGCGGCCAGACCGCCGGCGACTGGGTCTGCGGCTTGAACGCGGCCGTGACCGAGACCCCCGGCAGCGGGATGACGCTCACGAAGTCCGGCAAGCTGGTCCTGTCCGAGTTCTCCGACGCCACCACGTACAACTACGAGTTCGTCGAGCTGTTCTACGACGCCGAGTACCAGTCGATCTGCCCCAACGGCACCAAGGAGATCGGCGAGGCGTGCGACGACAACGCCAACGGCAACGCCGCCGACGGCTGCAAGGACGACTGCACCTTCTCGTGTTCCGCGAACACCGACTGCGCCGACGCCGACCCCACGGACTGCGTGCGCCCCGCGTGCGTGACCGGCGGCAACGGCAAAGTGTGCGAGTCCGGCGTGGGCACGGCCTTCGAGGCCAACGGCAAGCTGTGCGACCAGGGCGCCTGCGACGGCGCGGGCACGTGCGCGGCCTCGAACGTGGGCGCCATCGTCGTCAGCGAGATCATGCCGAACCCGGCCGCGAACGGCTGCGACGACGCCGTGGGCGAATGGTTCGAACTGTACAACACGCGCGCCACGCCCATCGACCTGAACGGCTGGACCGTCGCGTACGACAACCTGGCGCACAACACGCCCGGCAGCCACACGTTCACGAGCCCGCTGGTCATCGGCGCCCATGACTACCTGCTCGTCTGCCGCACGACGCCAGCCGCGGCGGGCCTGCCCTGCGACTTCCAGGGCCTGCCCTTCGCGCTCGGCAACAGCGGCGGCTCGCTGACCCTGAAGGACGCCGGCGGCGCCACGGTCGACGCGGCCACCTACCAGGACAACGACCAGGCCGGCAACGCGTTCACGCTCAGCCCCTGCCACCTGCGGGCCGACCTGAACGACACGACGGCGAGCCACTGGTGCTACGGCGGCACGGTCGACGCGTTCGCGTGCGGCACGGGCAGCGATCACGGCACGCCCGGAGCCGCCAACCGGCCCTGCGCCGCCGAGAACTGCTTCACGTGCGACAACCCCGCCACGGATTGCCCGAACCCCGTCGGCGACTGCAAGGACGCCGTGTGCGCGCCGAGCGGCGCCGACTGGGTCTGCGGTACGGTGAACAACGACGGCGACATCCTCGACGACGGCCTGGCCTGCACGGCCGACACCTGCGCGAACGGCACGGCCGGCCACGTGAGCACCGCGGGCCTGCCCTGCAAGACCGACGCGGGGCTGCCCGCGAACGACGGCTGGTGCACCGCCGGCGGTGCCTGCAACGCCAACACCTGCGGCGACACCTACAAGTCCTCGACCGAGGCGTGCGACGACGGCGCCGATGGCGACCCGAACGACGGCTGCAAGGACGACTGCACGTTCACCTGCCCGACGCTCGGGACGGCCTGCCCCGACGCGATCCTGACCGATTGCCACGTCCCGCAGTGCGCTGTCGGCGGAGCAGGGCAGCTGTGCGAGGCGAGCCCGGGCACCGGCCTGGTCGCCCAGAACACGGCCTGCGAGGGCACGGGCCAGTGCGACGCCAGCGGCAACTGCGCCCTGCCCGCCCTGCCGGGCGACGTCGTCGTCACCGAGATCGGCTTCAACCCCGACGCCTGCGACACCGCGGGCAGCGACGCCGCGGGCGAGTGGATCGAGCTGAAGAACGTGTCGAGCCACGCGCTGAACCTGGTGGGCTGGACCCTGACCGACAACCAGGCGACGGCCACGGTCGCGACCTCGCTGACCCTGCTGGCCGGCGACTTCGTGGTCTTCTGCAACGGCGCGACCAGGCCCGCCTGGTGCGACTTCAGCTACGGCGCCACGATCAGCCTCGGCAACGGCGGCGACAAGCTCACGTTGAAGGACGGTTTCGGCACGCTCATCGACGAGGTGACCGGCTTCCTGGCGGGCTGGCCCAGCAGCGTCTCGGGGACTGGCATCGCGGGCGTCGCGCTGGCGCTGGACCCGGGCCGCGAGACGGCCGCGAAGAACGACCTGACATGGTCGTGGTGCGCCGCCCAGGGCACCATGACCTGCGGTGACATCGGCTCGCCCGGTGAGCAGAACGCGGCCTGCGCAGGCGGCCTGGTCATTCCGGCCGACCCCGCGAAGTCGACGGTGCGAGCCACCACCAACGTGGCCGCCGACGGGCACAGCCACGCCATCGTCAGCGTCGAGCTCAAGGCCAGCGACGACACGCCGGCGGCGGGGCGCAGCGTCACCTTCAGCGAGGGCCACGCGAGCGCGGCCGTCGTCGATCCCACGGGCGGCAACGGTACCGTGATCACGGACGCCAACGGCCGCTCGGCCGCGTACGTCACCGACACCGAGGTCGAGAGCATCACGATCACGATCACCGACGACAGCCCGGCGCCCAAGATCACGCTGCCGGCGCAGACCGTCACGTTCGTGGCCCCGACGAGCGGCACGACGGCCGCGGTCAACGGCGCGAACCTGTCCGTGAGCGGCGGCACCTTCAGCCAGGCCGCCGCGTACGATCCGGCGAGCATGCCCGCCGGCCTCGCCGCCGACGTCGTCCTGCCCTACGGCGTGATCGCCACCACGATCACCGTGGCGCCGGGCGGGCAGGCCGTGCTGTCGGTCACGCTGCCCTCGCGCATCGTACAATCGTACCGGCTCTACAAGTTCGGCTCCGAGGCGGGCCACCTGGCTCCGCACTGGTACGACGTCTCGAAGCACGCGCGCGTGGCGGGCTTCAAGGACCCGAACACGACCTACACGCTCACGCTGACCGACGGCGGCTTCGGTGACGCCGACGGCCTGGCCAACGGCGTCATCGTCGATCCGCAGGCGATCGTTCAGGATCCGAGCGCCATTCCGACTCTGGGCGAGTGGGCGGTGATCCTGTTGGCGCTGGGCATGGTCGCGCTGGCAGTCCGCCGGCTGCGAATCGTTCGGCAGGACGTCTAGATCTCCCTCGCGTCACTTCGTTTTCTTCCTTATACTACCGCCACGTTCGACCCATCGAGAGGGGACCTCCCATGCAGCTTCGCTCGCGCTCCCTCATCCTGATCGCGCTGTTGGCGCTGACGCTGGCGGCGTGCGGCGCGTCGGTTACAGAGGACGACGGCCAGGGACCGAACACCGACACGATCGGTGACAGCCAGGTCCCGGACGACACCGCGGGCGACTCGGTGGGCAAGGACTCGAACGTCGACGTCCCGAACCCCGACGACACCGCCGACGGCCACGAGCCGGTCGACACGATCGGCTGGGACTGCGACAGCGACGACGACTGCGATGACGGCGACGAGTGCACCTCGGACTGGTGTACCGACCTGCACGCCTGCGACCACGCGCCGCGGGCCGGGTGGTGCATGCTCGAGGGCGGCTGCGCCCCGGCCGGCGAGGTGAACCCCGAGAACCCGTGCGAGTCGTGCCAGCCCGTGGCCACGGTCGACGGCTACAGCGCCGACGACTCGCTGGCCTGCGGCACCGACGACGCCTGCGCGACGCACGCCTGCAAGGGCGGCGCGTGCATCGCGATCCCGAAGGTCGACTGCGACGACCAGAACCCCTGCACCGACGACGGCTGCGAGCTGGGCGCCGGCTGCGTCCACCAGAACAACCAGGTGCCCTGCGACGATGGCAGCGTCTGCACGCAGGGCGACGTGTGCGGCGGCGGGGCCTGCGTCCCCGGCGCCAAGAAGCTGGCGTGCGACGACGGCAACCCGTGCACCAACGACGAGTGCAACGCGACCACGGGCTGCGCCCACTTCGTGAACACGGCCCTGTGCGACGACGGCAACTCGTGTACCCAGAACGACCGCTGCGAGAACGGCGCGTGCGGCGGCATCGCGGCCTTCGACTGCGACGACCAGAACCCCTGCACCGACGACTGGTGCGACCCCGACGCCGGCTGCGTGCACAAGGACAACACGGCCGAGTGCGACGATGGCGACCCCTGCTCGATGGGCGATCGCTGCGTGGGTACCGTGTGCGTATCGGGAGCGGGGCTCCTGCCCTGCGACGACGGAGACATCTGCACCGACGACGCGTGCGTGCCACTCACGGGCTGCCAGTACGTGCCGAACACGGCGTCCTGCGACGACGGGAACCTCTGCACCGAGAACGACACGTGCGCCGAGCGCGTCTGCGCGGGCACCCAGATCGAGTGCAACGACGGCAACCCCTGCACCGAGGACTCGTGCAGCCCCTTCGAGGGCTGCCGCACCGCCGAGATGACGGGCCCGGCCTGCGACGACGGGCTGGTCTGCACCACGTACGACCAGTGCGACTTCGGCCAGTGCAAGGGCCAGGCCTACCCCTGCGACGATGGCAACGACTGCACGGTCGACGGCTGCCGCGAACCGGGCGGCTGCTTCGCCGAACTGGCGCCCGACCTGGCCGGCTGCGGCTTCGAGGCCGTCATCGAGTTCCCGCCCCGCGGCGTCACGCTCGATCCGACGTCCCTGACCGACGGCGCCATCGTGGTCACCGGCCACCTCGACTCGGCGGCCGACGGCGCCCCGACGCTCACCCTGAACGGCCAGCCCGTCACGCTCGCGGCGGTCCCCGCGAACGACCCGCCCCTCGAGGGCGAGGTGAACCCCGGCAAGGCCAAGCGCTTCACGTTCACGGTGCCCCTGGTGCCCGAACAGGCCATGAACCTGATCGACCTGCAGGCGGCCGATGCCTTCGGCCGCAAGGCCGGGCGCATCCAGTCGTTCTACTTCTCGAACGTCTACTACCCGACCGAGGCGGGCACGTTCGACGGCCAGAAGGTGCCGAATGGCATGGGCATCGCGCTCACGCAGACGTTCCTCGACGACAACGACCCCGACATCGACGACCTGGCCAGCATCATCACGTTGATCTTCAACGGCCTCGACATCTCGTCGTTGCTGGGCACAGGCGCCCTGGCGCACTTCGAACAGAGCCTGCTCTTCACGACCTGCAAGTACGACGTGTACGTGAACAGCGTCACGTTCAACGGCACCGACACCAACCTGCGCATCCTCGGCGACGGGCTGGGACTCACCGAGACGCTGTACAACCTGCACGTCGTCTTCCACATCCAGAAGGTCGGTGGCAGCGGCCTCTGCCCCGGCAGCATGGACGGCACGGCCGACGCATCACCGGTCGTCATCGGCGCCAGCATCCGCGTCTTCATCGACGCCGGCGTACTGAAGGCCGAAGTGACCAACAGCAGCGCTACTCTGAACAACTTCGACATCAACATCGACGCGTGGTTCAACTTCGCGGTCGGGCTGTTCAAGGGAACCATCCAGAGCGCCTTCGAGGACGCCGTGTCCGGCGCCATCTCCGACCAGGTCGCGCCCATGCTGGGCGACGCGCTGGCCATGCTGAACCTCAACATCCCCCTCGATATCCCGGCGCTGGTGCCCGGCATGAACCCGACCTCCATCACCCTGCAGACCCGGGTCTCGTCGGTAGCCTTCGTGCCCGACACCTCCATGACGGTGAGCATGGACGGTGCGGCTCTCAGCGAGCACAAGACGCCCTACCATCCCCTCGGCTCGCTCGGGTACGCCAACTGCCTGGCCACGCCCTTCACGGGCAATACCATCGACTTCGGCGCGCTCAGCCCCCTCGACATCGGGCTGTTCGACGACGTGTTGAACCAGATCCTGCACGCCGTCTACGCAGCGGGCCTGCTCGAGATGGTGCTGGGCCCCGACGTCATCCCCGCCGACCAACTGGCGCAGTACGGGGTCTCGAACCTCAACGTGGCCATCTCGGGCATGCTGCCGCCGGTCATCACGGCCTGCAAGACCACCCCGTCGTCCCAGAACGTGCCGGGCTCCATGGTGCTCGAGGTCGGCGACCTGGGAATCGACGCCAGCTTCACCATGAACGGCGGCGACGTGGCCATGACGCTGTTCGCCGATGTTCGCGCAGCGGTCAAGCTGGCGGTCACGACCGACGAAGTCACGGGCGAGACCAAGGTGGGCATCCAGATCCTGGGGCTGGACACCGTCAAGACGGATCTGATCGACGTGCAGAGCGACGACCCGACGATGAAGGAGCTGGTCGCCAGCCTCATCGACAGCCTGGTCCCCACGCTGCTCGACTCGTTGGACCTGGGCAACGCGCTGTCGTTCGCCCTGCCCGTGCTCGATCTGTCGGGCCTATCCGACATCGTCCCGCCCGGCACGGCGCTCAAGATCAACCCCGAGGCGATCGAGCGCACGCCGAACGCCAACACCCTGGTCAAGGCTAGCGTGAGCCAGGCCACGCTGCCGCCCACGCCGTAACGGAGGACGCCATGAAGCTCACCTCGATCCTCTCGCTCGCGCTCCTGACCATGTCGCTGGGCCTCGCCGGTTGTGGCGGCAGCTCGAGCGACGACCTGACGAACACCGACGCCGTGGGCGACACCCCCGCGATCCCGGATGGCACGGGTCCCGACACCGACACCGTCGGCCCCGGCAAGGACACCGACCAGCCCGACCCGGGCACCGATCCGGGCACCGATCCGGGCACCGACGTGCCGGCGGGCGACGACTGCGACGACGGGAACGCGTGTACCTACGGCGACCACCTGGTGGCCGGCGCGTGCACGGGCACCACGTACTCCTGCGACGACGGCCTGGCGTGCACCCAGGAAGCCTGCGACGGCAAGGGCGGCTGCGACCGCGGCGTGGTGGCGGGCTTCTGCCTCATCGACGGCGTGTGCATCGGCGCGGGCATGTCGCCCGAGGGCAACACCTGCCTGGTCTGCGACGAGCAGGTCGACAAGAAGGGCTGGACCCAGCACGAGGACGCGGTCTGTGACGACGGCGACGCCTGCACCGAGGACGACCACTGCGACGGCACCGGCGCCTGCGTGTCCACCCCGGTGTCCTGCGACGACCAGAACCCCTGCACCGACGACCTGTGCGACCCCGCGTGGGGCTGCGACTACACGAACAGCGCCGCGGAGTGCGACGACTTCGACGTGTGTACGCTCGGCGACATCTGCGTCGAGGGCGACTGCGCGCCGGGCGATCAGCACCGCGACTGCGACGACGACAACGTGTGCACCGCCGACCTGTGCCTGCCCGACGACGGCTGCCTGAACTCCCCCGCCGACGGCGAGTGCAGCGACGGCAACGCCTGCTCGCTGGGCGACGCCTGCTACGACGGCGTCTGCCTGCCGGGCACCGAGCCGCTGTCCTGCGACGACGAGAACGACTGCACCTTCGACACCTGCGACCTGCTGCTCGGCTGCCTGCACGAGCTCGACACCGACAACCCCTGCTGCATCTCGGGCTCGAACCCCTGCGACGACGACAACCCCTGCACGGTCGACGTGTGCGAGCCGGCGACGGGCGGGTGCGCCTACTCGAACCGCGAGGGCTCGTGCAACGACGACAGCGCTTGCACCGGCCCCGATCTCTGCGTCGAGGGCGCCTGCGTGGGCGCGCCGGTCGACTGCGACGACGGCAACAGCTGCACCACCGAGGCGTGCGATCCCCTGGCGGGCTGCCAGTACACCACGCAGGACGACGGCACCGGCTGCGACGACGCGTCGGAGTGCACGGCCGACGACGTGTGCGCCGGGGGCCTGTGCGTGGGGGATACCAAGGGCTGCACGCTCTGCCCGCCCGAGTTCCAGAACCCCATGGATCTCATCACCTTCCTGGCCATCGGCACCGACGGCCAGCCCGGCAGCGGCCTCGACGTCGACCAGAACGCGACCACCTGCGCCCCGACCGGCAAGTGCTCGGGCGGCGTCGACAACCAGTTCGCGTCGGCGCTCACCACCCTGTCGGCGTTCATCAACGTGAACGACGAGTTGGCCAAGGCCCTGGCCGACGGCTCGGTCACCCTGCTGTTCGAGCACGTCGACCCCACCTTCGACGGCGCTGCGTACGTGCTCGACGTGTACCTGGGCCAGCCCGTGAACGAGGCCTGCGCGCCCACCACCGAGACGTGCGACTACACGGTCGACCCGGCGTCGCTGAACGCCGGCTGTGGCGCGCTCATCCAGTTCGCGAACGCCGCCATCACCGACAACCATCTGGTCGCCGGGGGCCCGGGCTCCACGTTCTTCCTGTCGTTCCCCTTCATGCCCGACATGCCGCCGCTGCAACTCACGCTGTACATGGCGCGCCTCGAGGCCGACGTGGTCGTCGACCAGGGCGCCATCGTGGCGCTGCAGAACGGCCTGATGGGCGGCGCCGTGCGCCAGGCCCAGATCATCGACCTGGTCACCAACCTGCCCGACAGCCTGTTCGAGGGCCTGCCCGTGACCAAGGACACTGTCCTGGCCCTGATCCCCACGCTGTTCAAGAAGGACCTCGACACCGACGGCGACGGCGTCAAGGACGCCACGTCCATCGGCCTGAAGCTGGCAGCGAACGCCGCCAACGCGATCGGACTCACGCCTCCGTAATCCCCGCACCGCACTGTCCCCAACCCACCCGGGGCGCGGCAAGCAGCGCCCCTACACCCGGCGCATCCGCCCCGCGCCGCGCCCGCTGCGAGCCCACCACCGGGCTCCCTCGGCGGGGCATGCCCTGGCCTTCCGACATCCGTAGGGGCGCTGCCCGCTGCGCCCGCAGTCGTTCGCCGAGGTGACGGGCACGGAGTGGCAGGCAGGATGATCGGGGAAGAACCCCTGCGGATGCCCGGGCGTGCCGGGCACCCGCGAGGGGGCGTCTCAGGGCACCCGCGAGGGGTGCCCCTACTTCTGGTCGAGGATCAGGAACTCGACGCGGCGGTTCTTCTCGCGCTCTTCCTCGTTGGGCTCGGGCATGGGCACCAGCGGCTTGTCGGGGCCGTAGCCGACGCCCTCGAGGCGGGTCGCCGCGATCTTCTTCTTGGTCAGGAACTTCACGATGGCCTTGGCGCGCTTGTCCGACAGCGTCACGTTGAACTTGCGATCGCCCTCGGACGAGGTGTGGCCCTCGACGCGGATCTTCAGGATCTCGGGGTGCTCGGCCAGGATCTTGGCCACCGCCTCGAGCACGGGGAACGACTTCGGCAGGATCACGTCCTTGGACTTCTGGAAGAAGATCTTCTGCGTGATCACGATCTTGTCAGTGGTCATGTAGACCATGGGCAGCGTGTCGGGGCAGCCGTCGACGTCCTCGAAGCCGTTCATGGTCTCGGGCTCCATGGGGCACTTGTCGGCCACGTCGAGCACGCCGTCGCGATCGTTGTCGGGATCCGGGCAGCCGTCCTCGTCCTGGTAGCCGTCCTTGTCCTCGGGCTCGACCGGGCACTGGTCCTGCGGGTCCAGCAGGCCGTCCTGATCGTTGTCGGGGTCGGGGCAGCCGTCCTCGTCCTGGTAGCCGTCCTTGTCCTCGGGCTCGTTGGGACAGCCGTCGCTGACGTCGGCGATGCCATCCCGGTCGTTGTCGAGGTCGGGGCAACCGTCGTTGTCCTGGAAGCCGTCGACGTCCTCGGGCTCGGTCGGGCAGGCGTCGCAGCTGTCACAGTACAGGTCGTGATCGGTGTCGGGCGGCTCGGCGGGCTCGAACGAGGTGGGCTGCCAGCCCACGCCGACGAACACGCGGTACGTGGGATCGCCGAAGCCCTTCAGCGCCCCCGCGCCACCGCCGCCCGTGATCGTCAGGCCCTGGGCCAGGCGCACGCGCACGCCGGCGTCGATCTCGAGCCGCGTGCAGGCCTCTTCGAAGAAGTACTTGGGCTGCGACGCAAAGGCCGTCTCGAGCACGCCCATGACCGTGGGACCACCGAAGGGGATGCCCAGGCCGGCGCGAACCTCGAGCTCGTCCTCGCGATCGTCGGTCACCGGGTTCTTCTCGAGGCGCATCAGGTAGGCCATGTTCAAAGCGAACTGCGCGTGGCGGCTGACGCCTTCGAGGATCAGCTTGGGCACGAAGACCAGCCCGCGCTCGGAGGTGAGCACGTTGTCGCCTCCGGTGGGGGCGATCAGATCGACGCCGGCCGCGAAGCCCAGGCCGTACTTGCGGGGCTTCAGCAGCGCGCCCTTCAGCCCGAGGCGCAGGTCGCCCATGGCGAAGCCGCCCTTGGTGCCGGGCCCCGACTGCGTGACGTGCAGGGGCAGGTCGAGGCCTACACTCAGGCGGCTCCACAGCGCCACCGAGGCCAGCACGTCGAGGGTGCCCACGGACTCGAGCGCCAGCTTCGTGATCTTGCTGCCGCTGAAGCCAGCGTAGTTGAAGATGGCCCAGGCGTTGATGGTGTGCAGGTCGAAGGGCTTGGCGCCCCACCAGTTGATGCGCGCGCCCTCGACCTGGAAGAGATCGAGGCTGTGCGGCGACGGCCGGAACACCTGAGCGTTGCCGGCCTTGGCGGCGTGGGCGACCGAGGCCCCCGCGAGCAGGCCGAGGAACGCGAGCAGCAGTGCGAGCTTTCTCATCGTGTCACCTCCCCGGCTCACAGGTCGTACATGACGCCCAGCAGGAGCTGGCCGTACAAGCTGTCACGCGCGACGAGCGACCCCTGAGTGGGGTACCCGGCCGGCGGAATACGATCGAACGCCACGCGATCCTTGTACGTCGAGCCCTGCGAGAAGTTGTACGAGAAGCGCAGCTCGATGGGGATCTTCACGACGCCCGCGTCGATGACCACGCCCGCTGCGGCCACCAGGCCGATGTCGTCGGCGTCCTTGGCGGTCAGGCCCTTGAACGACGCGAACTTGCCCTTGAGCACGCCCTTGTCGAGCGCGAAGGTGGCCCGCGAGTAGAGCGCCCAGCTGAGCTCGGGGCCGATGCCGAGCGACAGGCGCACGCGCTTGCCCACCGGCAAGTAGCCCTTCAGCAGGATGGGCACGTGCAGCTTGGTGAACAGCAGGGTCTGCTTGGTGTGCGCCGAGTAGACCTGCACGTTGCCGTTGACGCTCTCGGTGTACGTCCAGTCGGTGTCCTCGAGCAGCTTGTGGCGCACGAACATCAGGTCGACCTCGACGCCCACGTACTGCACGAACCGCACCTCGCCGAACAGCCCGAACGCGGCGTTGAAGCCCGAGCGGGTCTCGTCGAAGAACGGCATCACGAAGGGCTCCTTGGTGTCGGGATCGACGTACAGGGTCGTCTCGCCGGGCTCGGTCCACAGCTCGGCCCCGGCGCCGGACTTCACGCCGATCGAGAACTCGACCACGCGGGGCGTCGCGGGACGCTGGAACTCGTCCTCGCCGAAGCTGGCGGCGTCGTGTCCGCTGCACTTCAGCGCAGGCTCGGTCTGCGCCCAGAGCGTTCCGGGCACCAGCAGCAGGAAGATTCCACACCAGAGTCGGATGGGGTGCATGGGTCCCTCCACCTTGGCGAGCTCGGCTCGCGGTTCCCGGCCAGGATGGCAGCTATCGGCTTCAATTCAGAATAGGTAATCCCCTCCGAGCACGACGTCAACCACCTTGACACGAGGGCCGTACGGGGATAGAGCCTGCCCATCGTTTTACCTGGGGGCCCCATGCCAGCGACCCGACCCGGCCGCAAGCGTAACATGGCCGAAGGCATCGCGCGCACGCTGCGCGTGAAGATCCTCTCGGGCGAGTACGGCGTGGGCGATCGCCTGCCCACCGAACAGGCCCTGGCGACCGAGTACGGGGTGAACCGGGCCACGCTGCGCGAGGCCGTGAAGAAGCTCGAGATGTTGGGGCTCGTCACCGTGCAGCAGCGAGTGGGCATCCGGGTGCGCGACTACCTGGCCGACTCGGGCCTCGAGCTGCTGCAGTACCTGGTCGACACGGCCGTCGAGACCGATCGCCTGGACCTCACGCTGCTCGAGAACCTGCTCGAGGCGCGCCGCTTCTTCTACGCCGAGATCGCGCGCATGTCCGCGAGGCGTGCCTCCGACGACATGCGGACCGAGATCGCGGCGCGCATCGCCGAGGTGACCGCGGCCGAGGAGCCGCAGACCTTCCTGGTCGCCGACCTGGCGGTCGTGACGGCGCTGGCCCGGGCATCGCAGAACGTGGTGGTCCTCCTGGTGTTCAACAGCATCGCCAAGCTGTACCGCGACCACTTCGACCTGTTCACGGCCTTCTATGCCGGGCGGCTCGACGAGCGCCGGCCCTTCTACGTGGCGCTGCAAGGCGCCCTGGACGCCCGCGACGGCAAGGAGGCCGCGCGCCTGGTGCGCGAGACCTTCGAAGAGGACGACACGCGCATCCTGGCTATCGCGCGGGCGCTGGTGGGGTGATCCTGCGAAGAATCCCCCTCTCCATTCATGGAGAGGGGCGAGGGGTGAGGTTTCGCTCGACCCGGGCGTCGACGTTCGAGAACGCGTCGTGCGCGAGCCACGCCGGATCGAGCTCCCCTTTCCGGAACAGGTGGTAGCCGAAACCCGCGATCATCGCGGCGTTGTCGGTACAGTAGCGCCGGTCGGTCAGGTGCAGCGAGACACCCGCCCGGACGGCGCGTTCGGTGGCCAGCTCACGCAGCCGCGAGTTCGCCGCCACCCCGCCCGCCACGACCACCGCGCCCACGCCGTGCCGCGCCGCGGCCTCGAGCGCCCGCTCGACCAGCACGTCGCACACGGCCTCCTGGTACGACGCGCAGGTGTCGGCCAGCTCGACCTCGGTCGGGGCGCGCCCCAGGCTCTCAAGGTACGTGCGCGCCGCGGTCTTCAACCCGGAGAAGCTGAACAGGTGCGGCTTGCCCGGGATACGCGGCCGGGGAAAGCGCACGGCCTTGCGGTTGCCCGATTTCGCGAGGCGGTCGATGCTGACGCCGCCGGGATAGGGCAGCCCCATCAGCTTGGCCGCCTTGTCGAAGGCCTCGCCCGCCGCGTCGTCCATGGTATAGCCCACGAGCTCGTGCGACGTGTGGTCGGTCACCAGGAAGAGCGACGTGTGGCCCCCAGAGACGCACAACGCGATGTGCGGGAACGGCGGGGGCGTCGGGTTGTCGAGGAAGACCGCGTCGGTGTGGGCTTCGACGTGGTTCACGAAGACGATGGGCTTCAGAAGCGCGAGCGCCAGCGCCTTGCCGGTCTGCAGGCCGACCAGCAGCGCGCCGATCAGCCCCGGCCCGTGCGTGACGGCCACGACGTCCAGCTCATTGGGAGCCACGCCGGCCTGGCCGAGCGCGGCCTCGACCACCGGGATCACGCGGCGCAGGTGATCACGCGACGCCACCTCGGGCACGACGCCGCCGAAGCGCTGGTGCAGGTCGATCTGGGAGTGGATGACCGACGACAGCACCCGGCAGCCGTCTTCGACGACGGCGGCGGCGGTCTCGTCGCACGAGGTCTCGATCCCGAGCACGCGCATGGGAGCCCTCCAACGGAGGCGAACGATAGCCGCGACCGGCGTCGAGCGCAACCCTCGCGCGCGCGACGTTATGGCAGCGAGACGCTGAGGAACGCGGCGCCGGGAGAGCTCGCCTCCAGGACGACGTGGCCGCGCGGGGGCACGAGCACCGTCTGCATGGGGGCGAGCGGCCGCGCGGGGCCCGGCCCAGCCACGCGAGCCTCGCCGACCATCAGGGTGTGGGCCGCGAAGCGATCCGGCAATCCCGCCAGCGGCGCCGTCCGGCCGGGGACCGTCCAGTCCATCACGAACGGCGCGGCCTGCAGCAGCCGGCGCCCCGAGGCCGACAGAGACCCGGAGCCCGGCGTACGGCACGCCGCTGGGTCGCGATCGAAGTGCGTCACGGTCAGCGCTTCAGCCACGTGCAGCGCCCGGGGACGGCCGTCCGCTTCGACCCGGCCCCAGTCCCAGACGCGATAGGTGGTGTCCGACGACTCCTGCACCTCGGCCAGGCGCAAGCCAGCGCCGATGGCGTGCAGCGTACCGGGGCGCACGTGGATCACGTCGCCGGGGCGCGGCTCGAACGAGGCGAGCTCGGCCTCGACCGCGCCGGCCGACAGGGCGGCAGCGAAGGCCTCGCGAGTGCAGCCGGATCGGGCGCCCAGGGTGATGCGCGCGCCGGGCTCGGCGTCGAGCACGAGCCAGGCTTCCTCCTTCGACTCGGCTCCGGGCGGCAACGTCGGCAGGTCGTCCCAGCCGGGATGCACCTGCACCGAGAGCCGATCCCGCGTCTCGAGCAGCTTCACGAGCAGCGCCAGCCTCCCGTCGGCCCGCACCCCGCGCGCGCCCGCCAGGCGCTCACCGAAGCGATCGACGAGCTCGGTGAGCGGGGCCCCGTCGAACGGACCGCCGACCACGCTGGACGACTGGCCCCGGCGGTCGGAGAGCAGCCAGCACTCGGTACCCCAGATCAGGGGCGGCCGGTCGTAGGGAGCGAGCACGAGATAAGAAGGGAGGTCGTCGAACGCGCTCATGTCGACCCCGGAGAGATTCCCCCTCGCCATTCCTGGAGAGGGGGCCAGGGGGTGAGGTCTAGAACGGCAGGTCGTCTTCGTCTTCGGCGGGAAGATCGGGCGCCGCGGCCGGGGCCTGGGACGGGGTTCCCGCGGGGGCCTCGCAGGTCGCGCCCGGGGCGCGCGCGCCACGCTCACCACCGCCGGAGAGGAACAGGATCTGCTGCGCCTTCACCTCGGTGCTGTAGCGCTTCTGGCCGTCCTTGCCCTCCCAGCTGCGCGTACGGAGCGAACCCTCGACGTAGATCTGCCGACCCTTCGAAAGGTACTCCTTGCAGAGCTCGGCGAGCTTGTCGAAGGCCACCACCGTGTGCCACTCGGTGTGCTCCTGCTTGCCCTTGTCGCGGTCGTTCCACGTCTCGGTGGTCGCGATGCGCAGGTTGGCGACGGCGGAACCGCTCGGCAGGTACCGCACCTCGGGATCCTGGCCCAGGTTGCCGATCAGGATCACCTTGTTCACGCTGGCCATGGGGACTCCGTTGCGGGTGGCGAGCGCATTCTACTGCCCCGCGTCGCCCGCCTTCAAGCCAAGAACGAGCGAGCCATCGCACGAGGCGTGGAAGACGCGAAGCCCAAGGCGACGCCAGGCGTCCGTGACGGCCTCCAGCCGCTCGGGCTCTGGGTGGGCGGCGAGCCAGGTGTCGCCCGCGGCCCCGGAGGGGTGAGCTGCAACCCCGAAGCGCCTCGCGGCCGCCAGCAGCGCGGCGTCCAGTGGCGTGCCGTAGGGATCGCCCAGCAGCGCGTTGGCTAGCGTCCGGAGCCCCGCCAGGTTTTGCAGCGCGTCCGGCAGCGCCGGAGAGCCCGGGATCGCGAGGGCGTCGACCAGCTCGCTCGCCACCGCCGACGTCTCGGTCACCAGCCGCGTCGCGTCGAGCGGGTGCTCGCGGCGTGCCGCCTCGAAGCGCGCGATCCAGTCGGCCGTGCGCTCCCGCTTGGGCGCCACCCCGACCACGAGCGCGTGCCCCGCGACAGGCTCGAGCGCGCGCCCCCGCACGAGCCCACCGGCGCGCGTCTCGAGCGCCAGGGGCCGCCCGGCGGCACTCACGGCCACGTCGTAGCCACTGCCCCGCCCCCCTTGCAGCACGCGATGCAACGCCATCGCGCGTGCCCGCCGCGCGGCGCCCGTGAGCCCCTGCTCCCCCGCGAGGGCCAGGCAGGCCAGCGCGCTCGTTCCTCCGGCCGGCAGCGCCCCGAAATCCAGGGCGATGGCGTACGGTGGCCCCGCCCCGACGGCATCCGCCACGGGCGAGGCCGGGAGCTCGCGCGCGCCCTGATCGTCCCGCACCTCCAACCGCCAGGCCTCCGCCCGGTTCACCGTTACGCCCACCCGCGGCGGCCAGGGCAACGCCACGCCGCGACCCCCGGGCACGAGCAGGGCGTACGCGCCCGCCAACAACAGGCTGCCGCAAAGAACGTCACTCCTTGGCCCCCTCTCCCTGGTAGGAGAGGGGGTGCCCGGGACAGAGCACCCATCGCCTGCCTGCGCGGGAGAGTGGCGGGGAGTGAGGCTTCGATCTCCCCCCTCGCCCTTCAGGGAGAGGGGGGACGGGGGGATGCGGTCCAAGTCGGTCACACCGGCGCCCGCTTGGCGAGCTCGGCCTCGATCTCGGCTACGGCCGCCCGCACGTCGGACGCGCGTTGGGCGTCGACCTTCAGCTCGAGCACGCGCCGGTAGTTGGCCAGGGCCTCGTTCAGGGCGTCGTAGCGACGGCAGGTGTCTCCCACGCGTTGGAAGAAGATGCCCGCCTCGGGCGTGTCGCCGCTGCGCTCGTAGTGGTGCCCGAGCAGGCTCACCTCCTCGATGGCGCCGCGGTACTTCTGCCACAGCCAGTGCGCGACGCGCCCGTGCCAGGCCACGCGTCGCTCGACCGGGATCTTCTCGTACACACGGTCGCGCATGGCGTTGACCGTGAAGGCGTACTCCTCGGTGGTGGGGAACCGCGAGTGGGCGTGCTCGTGCAGGAATCGCCGCCGGAGCAGCGAGAGCATGACGTCCTGGTCGCAGGCGTCGAGCACCTCGGCCAGGGCCTCTCTCCAGAAGATCCGGCCGACCACGGCCGCCGCCTGCAGGTGCAGCAGCTCAGGGGGCGTCAGGTCGGCGATCTGCTCCTCGACCACCTGGTCCAGCGAGTACCGCGGCACGTGCTCGACGGTCTTCTTGTTCACCCACTCGGCGTCGGTACGGCGCCGGTACAGCTTGCGCTCGCGGATCAACCGCGCGATCAGGTGCTCGGTCACATAGGGCAGGCCGCCGCTCCGGTCGATCAGGAACTGCACGAGCCCCAGCGACGGCGCACCGTTCAGCAGCTTGGCGATGGTGCGCTCCATGGACTCGTGATCCAGCGGGTGCAGCCGGATGCGGCTGTCGACCGCCGCGTCGCGCCAGGCGTTCGGCAGGTCGCCCGACGCCTCCTCGACGATGCCGATGACCACGATCGGCTTGCCCCGCGACTGCCGGCGCAGCGTCGACAGGAACTCGACGCTCGAGGGATCGGCCCACTGCGCGTTGTGCAGGATCACGACCACCGGCACCCACTCGGCCAGCCACTCGAAGTAGACCGTCAGCGCGCGCAGGATCTCCTGGCGCAGGCGCGGCGGATCCCGGCGCAGCGCGGCCGTCAGGGGCGAGGCGGGCAGGTCGATGCTGGGCAGCGCCCCGATCAGCTCGACCAGTTGGGGGATCTGCTCCTGGCCCTCGCGGGGCGCCGACGTGTGCCCCTCGCGGGTGAGCGGCACCAGCAGCATGTCGTGCAGGCGCTTGCGCACGTCCGCGCGCGACTCGCCGTGCCGGATGCCGCTGCGGAACTTGACCATGTCGCCGATCACGTAGAACGGCACCTGCGCGTGCACGCCCCGGCAGTCGACCGAGATGAACGCGACGTAGTACTCGAGCTTCTCGAGGAAGTCCTTGAACGAGTTTGCGATGTGCAGGATGCCGGCGCCGGGCGTCCCCTCGAGCAGCACGAGCTTCACGCGCTCCTGGCCGACCGCGTCGGCGAACAGCAGCTGCATGTCGTGAAGCTCGCGCTCGCGCCCACCCTCGCCCAGGGCGATGCTGAGCGGCGACAGCGTAACCAACAGGTGCGCGGTCTCCCCCCCCAACACCAACTGGAAGCGGTGCTCGTCGAGGAAGCCGGGCTTGCGGGCCATGATGAGGTAGCTGCCCGGCGCGATGGGCTGGTCCATCAGCGGCGTGCGGCCGAGCGGGCGCCCGTCCTCGAAGCGCACGTCGCGCTTCACTTCGGCGTAGCTCGCGATGCTGATCTCAGCGCCCTCGGGGTAGCTACGAATGGACAGGCGCGCGCCCAGCGTGAACGTCTCGTCGCCCAGGCGGCGCGCCGCGTCGAGCGCGAGGTTGCCGTAGTAGATGGTGTTGTCGAGGTCGAAGGCGGCCCGGGCCTCTTCGAGGCGCGCGCGGTACAGCCGGAACATGGCCCGGAGCACGCGCGCGCTGTCCGGGGTGTAGCCGTGGGCGCGGTTCAGGTGCGTCAGGATCTCGGTGTAACGCTGCCCCGCCAGCACGTCGATGTTCTTCAGGCGGTTGTCGAGCCGCCCCATCTGCTGGCGGATGTCCTCGGACACGAACAGGTTGACCTGCTTGCGCATCTCGGACAGCGTCGTGCGGATGGAGGCGCGCTCGCCGAGCAGGGCCACGTAATCGCGCAGCAGGCTGTCGGCGCTCTCCTGCTCCTGGCGCGACAACTGCTCGAGGTACTGTCGCTCGCGCGTCCCCGAGATATAGGCGTCGAGCTCGTCGAGCATCTCGCGCACAGAGCCGTAGCGCTTGGCCGGATCGGCGTGCAGCGCTCGCAGGCACACGCCGTCCAGCACGCCCGCCCGCACCCGTTCGGGCGCGACGGCCGACGGCAGCGGCGGAGGGGTGCGTATGCGCTGTCCGACCTGCGCGGCGCTCTCGTAGGGGCCGTACGGCAGGCGCAACGTCAGGATCTCGTAGAGCAGCACGCCCAGCGAGTAGATGTCGCCGCTGGCCGCGGGCTCGACGTGCTCGTCGAGCACCTGCTCGGGCGCCGAGTACTCGAAGGTGCCGATGACGCGGTCCCCGTCCGGTTCTTCGTTCCAGCGGGGCCAATCGCCCGAGACCCCCATGGAGATGCCCCAGTCCATGATGGCGACTTCGCCGTGGGAGCCCACGCTGATGTTCGACGGCTTCAGATCGCGGTGGACGACGCCCCGCGAGTGCGCGTAGTCGATGCCCGAGCAGATCTGGCGGAACAACAGCACGCGGTCGATCAGGCGCGCTTCGTGTCCCCCGGTGACCGCCTCACCCGCCGCGCGATCGATCAGCTCGCGCAAGCTCGGCCCCTCGAGGAACTTCATCGAGTAGTAGAACTCGCCTGTCGGCAGCAACCCAAGGTCGTAGATGGGGATGATGCTCGGGTGCTCCAGGTTGCCCGTGATCACGGCCTCGTACATCAGCGACTTGATCCAACGGGCGTCGGCGCGGAACTCGGGCCGCAGCGTCTTGATGGCGACGCGGCGCTTCAGGGCGTTGTCGCGGGCCAGGTGCACCACGCCCATGCCGCCCACGCCGATGATCTCGAGGAACGTGTAGCGCGCCGACAGATCGGGGGGCGTGAACGGATTGGGCTCTGTGCCCCGCGTCGACTCGAGCGCCCGCAGCTTGACCTCGACCGCCGTGCGGGGCTGCGCCCGCGTGCCGTCGCGACCGGCGCCCTTCGCGCCCTTGCGGCGCTCCACGCGCGTGATGTGCTGCGGTGCGTTGAGCGAGGAGCTGACCGAAGCCCAGAGCACGTCGAGCGTGGCACGATCCAGGGCGTAGTCCCTCACCAGCAGGTCGCGGAAGGCGTCGTCGGTCAAGCCGCCCCGCACGCGTTCCTCGAGGCGCTCGACGGCCTCTCGCGACACGAGCCCCAGCTTGAACGCGTGCGACAGCAGGAGCAGGTGGTGGGTTGTTTCCACGCGAAGCGCCACTACGATTCGTGAGCAGCAGTATCGCACGAACGGGAGGCCCGCGCCAAGTTTGCAGGAACGCCCCGCGTCGGGTAAAGTCGGTCCTTGGACGCCGGAACGGCACAGGTGGAAATGCGCTTCGAGGAGAACGAGGAGGTCGAAGCCCAGCTGAAAGAGCTGGAGTACCTCGTGAAGAAATGCCGGATCCACTACGAGCAGTTCTTCATGGGGAACGAGAAGCGCGAGCCCAGCGACCTGCGCCGCAAGATCCAGAATTTCCTCAAGAATTCAGCAATCGAGAAGCACCGGCGGGCCTCCATCAAGTTCCGCTACCTCACCATCACCCAGAAGTTCGTCACGCTCTCGAACTACTGGGATCGCATCCTTCGCACCATGGAAGACGGCACGTTCAACACCATGACCTACCGCGGCTTCCGCCCGCGCGCCGCCGACGAGGACGAGACGCGGCCGGCGACCGCCGATCGCGAGGAACGCGGCGCCGTGCACGTCGATCCCGAGGAGATGGAGCGCGAGTCCATCGCCAGGCTCGCCGAGCACTGGGGAAAGCAGCAGGTGGTCGACGAACCGTCAGCGCCCGTCCCCGACCTGTCGCCCGACGACCTCGAGCAGATCTTCCCCCCCGAGGCCGAGCGCCACAACCGCCCGGACGTCACGACGCCGATGCCCACGCCCGCGCGGCCCGTTCCCCAGCCCGCGACGGGGCAACCGCCCGCGGCCCAACCGGTGGCCGCGTCTGCGCGTACGCCTGCGCCGCCGTCACAACCCGAGCCCCGTCCGTCGCAGCGCCCCACCGTGCCGCTCGACGTGCCGCAACCCGCGCGCCCCGCGCCCCACGCGCCGCCTCCCGCAGCCCCGCTCGCGGCTTCGGCGGCAGCCCCGGCGGCGGTCCAGGCGGCAAAGACCGGCGCTCCCACCGCGACGCGCGCCCGAACGCCCGAGCCCCTGCCGGGGCCCGTCGAGGTCATCCCCGGCGCACGACGCCTCTACGACAAGTACCGGCAGGCCAAGGTCAACGCCATCGCCGACTCCGAAGACCTGTCGTACGAGCAGTTCGAGTCCCGGCTCGCGAAGAAGCGCGACATGTTGAAAGAGAAGTTCCAGCAGGAGTTCGAGTTCGACGTCGTCGCCCGCGAGGGCAAGGTCTCGATCGTCGCCAAGAAGCGCTAGGTCCGGGGACCGCGTCCTTACTCACACGCCACGTGCAGTTGGTACTGCAGGGTCACGCCGGAGGCATCTACCGCCTCGATCCACGCACGCGCGTACGACGCCGAGTCGGGGGTGGCGACGGTGAAGCCGTAGCCGACCGCGGGGTGGTTCACGAACAGGTTGGCGTCGTCGGACGTGGGCGCCTGGTCGGGGACGGCGTCGAGGCCGGCGTACACGATGCCCTTGCCGCCGGCATCGCGGAACCAGTGCAGCGGCAGGCGATCGGTGGTGCCGGACCGGATACGGCTCTTCAGGTCGAACGAGGCGCCCGACACGTAGCACACCAGGTCGGTGGTGCGACCGTCCTGATCGGTCAGCACCTGGCCGTCGAGGAAACGCAGTCCCTCGTCGGCGTGCAGGGTCGCGCCGTTCTCGACCAGGGGCTCGCAGTCCGAGTCGCCCGAGCCGCCATCACAGCCGGCGACCACCAGCATCGCGAGCACCGCGAACCTCAATCCACGGATCTTCATTTCCCCTCCTTCCTCGCGGCGCCCGCCTTCCGGGGGGGCGCACCACACACGACCCGGAACAACGGCACCCCGTGCAACAGGTAGCGGATGACCTCGCGCCGCGCCCCCACCAACGCGGCGACGCCGGCCGCGTCGGCCGCCTCGGGCAGGTGCAGCACGCCCAGGCAGCGCGCATCGGTCGCCTTGGCGGGACGCAGGCCGGCGGGCAGACGGCGCAGGCGCTTCAGCAACTCGAGCACGCGGGCCTGCTCGGCCTCACGCGGCACGATCGCCAGGGTGGCCCCGCTCGGCACCTCGCGCGCCAGGTCGTCGAGCCACGTGTCGAGCAGCGCGCCCTGCACCTCGAGCGTGCTGCCGGCGGGGCCCCCGTCCCAGACCGCGGGCGCCACGGCGCTGCGGTAGAAGCGATCGTACGGCAGCACGACCGCCGTCTCGACGGCCGCGCTGCCAACGGCCACCAGCGGCACGAAGCGGAGCCAGCGTCGCCACCACCCGCGCGGCCCCCCGGGTCGTGGACCGAGCACGCGCCCGAGCGCCACCAGCCCGGGGCCGGCCAACGTCGCCGCCAGCGGCAGCAGGGCCAGGTCGAGGCGCAGCCCTTCGTACGCCGTACTGCCGTTCAGGCAGCAGATCACGAGCGAGGTGGCCAGGAGCGCGCCAGGAATGACCAGGGCCTGCCGGGCGCCGGGGTCGAAGCTCGGGCCGCGCCGCAGGCTCAGCACGCCGCCCGCCACGAGCCCCACGAGCAACGCCGGGGTCAGGCGTGCCGCGAAGTCCACGAGCCCCATCCAGGCCGAGGGGCCGTCGCCGGTGCGCGCGTCGAGCAACCGGCCGCCGAACGCGAAGGGCGGGTGGGCCGCCTTCAAGGGCGCGAGCCACAGGGCCTCCAGGGCCTTCTTGCCCTCCAGTTGGGCCGGCGGCCACAGCAGGAGGAGCAGCACGACGCCCGCGACGGGCAGCGCCAGCACGTTCCAGGGCAGGCGCGGCCCCCGCAGCAGCCCGGGCTCCCCGGGAGCCGGCGTCTCGCGATCGCGGAGCAGCGCCCAGGTAGCGAGCCACGCGCCGAGCCAGAGCGCCATGCCCTGCGCGTGCGACGTGACCGCGAGCCCGGCCGCCAGCAGCGAGAGCCAACGCCAGCCGGCGCTCTCGTAGCCCCGGACCAGCGCGTAGGCCAGGAAGGTCCACGTGAAGCCGATCACCGCCTCGGGCATGGGCGTGTGCAGGCTGTGCGGAAAGCCCGGCGCGAACAGCAGCAGGCCGAGCGCCGCCAGCCCCGCGGGGCGGCCTCCCGCCCGTTCGGCCAGCCGCCACGTGAGCCACGCCGCGGCCAGGCCCAACAGGAAGAGCGGGGTGCACAGGGCCCCCCACGTTCCGAAGAACGGCGTCAGCCACCGCGCCGACAGGCCCATCAGCAGCTTGGGCAGGGGCGGTTGATCGTACTCGACGCTCCAGGCCTTCAGCACCGCCGTCCGGGCACGCGCCGCCTTGTCGCCGTGTACGGCGTGCGCCGCCCACTCCCCAACCGCCCGCGACGCCTCGACGAAGCCCGCGGCGCGCTCGGGCGTGGTCTGCTCACGGGCCGGGCCGGACAGGAACCACAGGCTCCAGAGGGCGAGCAGGCCGATGGCCGGGAGGTGCTTCCCCACGAACAGGATCTCCGGGACGGGGCCGGGCGGTGTGCCCGGCGCAGGCGGCAGCCTACCGGACGAGCGCCAGGTTGTCGATGAGGATGGCGAACTCCTCGCCGAAGCCGTCCTTGCCGTCGATCTTGAAGCCGATGCTGCGGGTCGTGCCCAACCGCAGGCCCTTCGGAATGTCGGCGATGGGGAACTCGAAGCGGCGCCAGTGCGGCTTGGCCACCAACGTCTCGTCGGCGGTCCATACCTGTCCCTGTCCGTTCAGGCTGCGCGCGTCGTGGTCGATGATCTCGAAGTGCAGCGCGTGCGGCTTGTCGTCGGCGCTCTTCACCTGGAAGGTGATGGCCTGGAAGCCCGTCAGATCCATGGACTGGAACTCTTCCTTGGTGACGGGCTTGCCGCCCTTCTTCTCTTCGGTCTTCACGACCTTCAGGTGCTCGACGAAGCCGCACTGGCTGATCTGCAGCGGCAGGCTGATGCCCAGTCGTAGCGTCCCCTCGGGACCGTCGCTCTGCGAGCACTTGCCGTTGTTGAACGTCCACGCGTCGCGCAGCCCGCCGGTGGGGTTGTCCTTGGCCGTAGCGCCGCCGCTGAACCCGTCGATGACCCGCCAATTGGCCGGCAGCGGGTCGGGGCGCGAGGGCAGCACCTCCTTCGGCGACAGCTTCTGGTTCACGGCGAACTCGACGATCTGCTTGGTCTCGCCGCCCTTGGTCTTGGCGACCACCGTGTACGTCCCCTTGCCGCCCAGGCATTCGGGATCGACCACGTACGACCCCAGGCAGCCCTTCTGCTCTTCGGTCTCGAGCTTGCACGGCGACTCCATCGTGGCCGTGTACTCGTACGCGTCCTTCTCGTCGCCCTTCTTCTCGCAGTGGAACTGGATGCGCACGCCCGCGGTCACCTCGGCTTCCTTCGGATCGACCTTGATCACGAACTGAGGCGGCGGCGGCACGGTCTCGCACGCGAGGAGCACGAACGCCAGGACGATGGGCAGACGGCGCGTCATGAAATGGCCTCCCCCCGGAGAATGTCGATGCCCTGATTCTACCGGATCGGCGTGCGGGGCTCAATCGCGCTCGTGCGCACCCCGAGAAGAAGGGGTCGGCGACGCGGCGCACGACGCCAGGATCTCACGATCGCGCGCCCCGCCAACGCGCTCGCCCGGGAACACGACACACCGCGCCAGCCGCGCGTGCGGCTCGATCACCGCGTCGTCGCCGACCACCGTGCAGGGCCCCAGCACCGCCCCCTCCCCTACGCGCGTCCGGCGCCCCACCACGACGGGCGGGACCAACCGCGCGCTCGGGTCGATGACCACGTCCCGGCGCACCCAGACCCGCGGCTGGGGCTCCTCGTAGCGCACCACGTCCCCCCGCGGGAGATCGTGCGCCAGCAGGCGCTCGGTGGTCGCCAGCAGATCCGCCGGCGTGCCCAGGTCGGCCCACTCGCCGCGGCAGAGGAAGGCTCGCACGCGCCCGGTCTCGAGGAACGTGCGGTACCCCTCGCGCACGATACACGCCGGCTGCCCCGCTGGGAACGGCAACGCCCCGAGCAGCTCGGCCGAGACCACCTGCACGCCCGTGAAGATCGCGCGCGTCGTGTCCGGTCGTTCCTGCCCGTCGAACGCCTGGATGTGCCCCTCGCGATCGCTGACCACCTTGTGCAGCTCGGCCCGATCGCGGCGCCGGACCACCAGCAGGGTCGCCAGGTTGCCGTCGCGCCGATGCCGGTGCACCAACCCGCTGAGGTCGAGGTCGAACCAGATGTCGCCGTTCACGACCAGCACGTCGCGCTCGTGCGCCAGCAGCGGGCGCGCGTTCAAGAGCCCGCCCCCCGTCCCCAGCAGGATGGGCTCGCGTACCACGTGGAGGCGCCCCCAGCGGCGTGTCCACGGCCCGTCGAGCGCTTCGACCACCCGGTCCGCCAGGTGGAACACGTTGATCACGAACGTCCGCACGCCGAGCCCCGCCAGCCGATCGAGCGTGCGGAACAGGATGGGCCGGTTCAGGAGCGGGACGAGAGGCTTGGGCGTCGTGTCGGTGATGGGCGCCAGCCGCGTCCCGTGACCCGCGGCGAAGATCATCGCCGTGCGGGGGATCATCCGGGCTTCCCCACGCGGGCCACGAGCTCGACCAGGTCGGGCCAGGCGTTCAACCGCCGGAGCGCCTCCTGCGCGTAGCGCACCGACGGGTCGAAGAAGCGCAGGAACGACGGGTTGCCCTTGACCTGGTCGATGAAGACGAAGCGCCCGGCGTCCTTCAGCTTGCGCTGCACGGTCTGCAGGTCGAAGTCATGGAACAGCGTGTCGGGTGCCTCGGGCATCAGCTGCCGGTAAAAGCCCAGCATGCGCTCGACGAACGGCCGCTCGAGCACGATGTACGAATCGCGCAGCAACGCCACCAGGTCGTACACGTAGGCACCGATCAGCGCGTCCTGGAAGTCGATGAGCGCCAGGCGGCCGTCTCGGACCATGAGGTTTCGGCTCTGGAAGTCGCGATGCACGACGGTCTGCGGCAGCGCCAGCAGGCGCGCCACCACGTCGTGCGCGCACTCGTCGAAGCGCGCCCGCTCGCGCCGGTCGAGCCGCACGCCCAGGCGCGCCTCGAGCCCGTACTCGCGGAAGTGGTCGAACTCCAGGAGCAGCACGCGCTCGTCGAACCGGCGCTGCTCGATGATCGACCCGCTGGCGATGACGTCGGCGTTGCGCTGCAGCGTCGTGACCAACCGCACGGCCTCGCGGTAGTAGACGTCGAAGTCGTCGGCGTCGAACGACGTGAGGTAGTCCTCCAACGTCACGTCGCCCAGGTCCTCGAGCACTACCACGCCGTCGTCGTGAGCGTAGGCGTAGACCTCGGGCACGGGCAACCCGGCCTGCTTCAGGCGGCGCTGCACCTCGAGGAAGGGCAGCTCCTGGATCTGCAAGGCGCCGTCGGTGAACTCCTCGGCCTTGGTGCGCTCCTGGGGCAGCACCATGAGCACGCGCGTGACTTCGCCCGCCAGCTGCGCGCGGTAGTAACGGCGGGCGGAGGCGTGGGCGGTCATGGGCAGGATGGCGCGGGCCTTCTGGCCGGTCGCCCGGCGCAGCACGTCGGGCAGCGTGCGTTCGTCGTGCATCATGAGCGTGCCTCCGAAGTCGTGCTGTGAGGATACAGGCGCTTGAGCGCGATGGCGAGTCGGCCGATCGCGGCGGGGGTGACCCCGGGCAACCGCGCCGCCTGGCCCAGGCTCCGGGGGCGGGCGCGTTCGAGGCGCTCGACCACCTCCCGCGACAGGCCCGCGATCTCGGAGAAGGCCAGATCGTCGGGCAGCAGCCAGCCCTCCATGCGACGGAAGGCCCCGATCTGCTCGGCCTGCCGCCCCAGGTAGCCCGCGTATTTCACGTCGATCACGACCTGCCGCTGGGCCTCCGGGGGCGTCTCGGCCGCCAACTCCGGGACCAGCGCGGCCACGTGGACCACGTCGACCTCGGGGCGGCGCGCCCACTCGGCCAGCGTCACGGGGCGACTCGGCGCTTCGAGCCCCAGGGGCGCGAGCCGCGCCGTCCACTCCTCGGTCGGCGCCAGCCGGACCTCGTCGAGCGCGGCCCGGTACCGCTCCCGCGCCGCCACCCGCGCCTCGTGCCGGCGCAACGTGCCGTCGTCCGTCAGGCCCAGGCGTCGTCCGTGCTCGATCAACCGATCGGCCGCGTTGTCCTCGCGCAGGTGCAGCCGGAACTCGGCGCGCGACGTGAACAGGCGGTAGGGCTCGTCGGCACCCCTCGTCGTCAGGTCGTCGACCAAGACGCCCAGGTACGCCTCGGCGCGGTCGGGCACCCAGGGCTCCCTTGCCAGAGTGGCCAGCGCGGCATTCACCCCCGCCACCAGCCCCTGCCCGGCGGCCTCTTCGTACCCCGACGTACCGTTGATCTGCCCGGCAAGGAACAGGCGCGGCACGCGCCGGGTCTCGAGGGTCGCGCGCAGCTCGGTCGACGGCACCACGTCGTACTCGACGGCGTAGGCGGGCGCCACCACGCGCGCGAGCTCCAACCCCGGCACCGTGGCGAGCAGCGCCACCTGCACGTCGAAGGGCAGCGAGGTCGAGATGCCGTTGGGGTACAGGAGGTCGGTGTCCAGCCCCTCAGGCTCGAGGAAGACCGTGTGCAGCTCGTGGTGCGGGAAGCGTACGACCTTGTCCTCGATCGACGGACAGTAGCGCGCGCCCGTGCCCACGATGGCCCCGCCGTACAGCGGCGAGCGGTGAAGGTTCTTGCGGATCACCGCCGCGGTGGCGGCCGTGGTGTGCGTCAGGTGGCAGGGGCGCTCGGGCAACCGCGGACCGTCGAAGCGCAGCGAGAACGGCAGGGCATCGGCGTCGCCCGCCTGCACGTCGAGCCTGGCATAGTCGACCGTACGCCCGTCGAGCCGCGGCGGCGTGCCGGTCTTGAAGCGCCTGAGCGGAAAACCGAGCGTCGCGAGCGAGCGCGACAACCCCGGGCTGGGCGCGTCACCCAGGCGCCCACCGCCGACCTGCACGTCGCCGACGAACAGCCGCCCCCCGAGGAACGTGCCGGTCGTGAGCACCACCGCGTCGGCGACCACGCGCTCCCCGGCCGTCGTCTCGACCCCTACCGCGCGCCCGCCCTCGACCAGCAGCCGCAGGGCGCACCCTTCGTACACCTCGACACGCGGCTCCGAGGCCACGATCGCCTGCACCTCGAGCGCGTAGCGGCGTCGGTCGTTCTGCGTGCGGGTGGCTTGCACGGCGGGACCCTTGCCCCGGTTCAGCACGCGGGTCTGGATCGCGCTCCGATCCGCGGCCAGTCCCATGGCCCCCCCCAGCGCGTCGATCTCGCGCACCAGGTGGCCCTTGGCGATGCCGCCGATGGAGGGATTGCAGCTCATGACGCCGAGCCGACGTCGATCCGGCGACAACAGCACGACGTCGCAACCGATGCGGGCCGCGGCCAGGGCGGCCTCGACGCCGGCGTGACCGCCGCCGACCACGAGCACGCGGACGCTGGATGCGGGCACGGCCATGCAGTCGCCCGCTACTGGCAGCTCTTCTTCAGGGACTTCAGGCGCTGCGCGAGGTCGTCCTTCTCGGGCTTCTCCTTGGCGAAGTCGCGCGCGTACTCGTAGATCTGCTGAGCCTTCTTGCACGCGCTCGAGGCCTCGAAGCTCTCGCCGATACGCAGGAGGGACTTCAGCACGAGGGGGCTCTTGCGGTACTTGTCGTGCACGGCCCGGTACTCGCGGATCGCCTCGGTGTACTTCTTCTCGACGAAGAAGCTCTCGCCCACCAGCCACTGCGCGTCGTCGGCCAGGTCGTCGTTGGGGAAGTCGGTCAGGAGCGTGCGCGCGACCGAGCGCGCCGTCTTGGTGTCACCCTGCGACAGCTTCTCGGTCGCGAACTTGAAACGCTCGGCCTTGTCCTTGGGCGCGTACTCGGGCACGGCCTGCACGTTCATGCTGAAGCGGTCGTCGAGGATCGTCGCCATGCGATCGACCAACTCCTTCACCCGCGTCAGGTAGAACTCCAACTCTTCGAGCCGGCCCTTCATGCGCGTCTGCTCACCCAGGATCTCGTCGATCTGGGCGGCCGACGAGGCCCCCTTCATCAGGATGTTCTCGAGCTCCGTGTCGGTCTTGGAGCCGAGGTTCTCGAGGCGCGTCCCGTGCTGCGCGAGCCCCTGCTTCAGCTGCTTGTTCTCTTCTTCGAGCGTAACCACACGTTCTTTCAGGGCGTTGTACTGCCAGATCGTGGGGCAGGCGTTCAGGACGAAGAGAAAGGGGACGAGCAGGAGGGAGGGGCGCACGAGCTTCTGACCGCAGCCGCTACTGGTTCACGAACTCCGCGCGGCGGTTCTTCCACCAGCACGACTCTTCGTGCTCGTAGCAGGCCGGGCGCTCTTCGCCGAACGACACGGTCTTCAGCAGCTTCTTGTTCACGCCGGCGTTGACCAGGAACTTCATCGCGGCGCTGGCGCGGCGGTTGCCGAGGGCCAGGTTGTACTCCTCGGTGCCACGCTCGTCGCAGTGACCCTGGACCTGGACGTTGACGTTTTCCTTCTTGTGGCACTCGACGTTCGCCTTCAACTGCTTCTGGGCGTCCTTGGTCAGGACGGCCTCGTTGAAGTCGAAGTACACGGGCTTGGCGCACGCCTCGGGCGGAGCCTCGTAGGGCTTCACGCACTGGCCGCCGCGGCACTCGAGGCCGGCGGGGCAGTCGTTCGCGCCGCGGCACTGGCCGCCGCACTGACCGATGTCCGAGCCCTCGTCACGCCAGCACTTGCCACCGGGGCAATCGAGGTCGGAGTGGCAGCAACCGCTCTGCGTGATGCACGAGCCGGTGGGGCCGCACACCAGGCACTTGTCCATGGCGTTGCACTGGGAGTCCATCGCGCACTGCTTGCACTTGCCGTTCACGCAGTACTCGTTGTGTTCCTTGCAGTTGTCGTCGTTCTCGCAGTTGGGGTACGACGGTCCGCACGCGGACATCAGCGAAACGAGCCCGAGCACCAGAGAAAGGGTGATGAACCGCTTCATCGAAGCGCCTCCAACGTGGAAATCGGGCTGGATTATATGTACGCCCGCGGGACTGTCAATCTCGAAGCGACACAACGTCGTTCAATCGGCCTGGGTCACGTCGCGCAGCAGTTTCCGTTGCTTGCGCGAGAGGTTCGTGGGGACCACGACCTTGAGGCTCACGTAGAGGTCTCCACGCCCCGGCTCCTGCAAGCGGGGGAAGCCCTTCCGGCGGAACGTGAACACGGTCCCCGGCTGGCTCCCCTCGGGGATCTTGACCGCCACCTTGTCGCCCAACACGTCGAGGCTGACCTCGGTGCCGAGCGCGGCGTCGAACATCGAAACGGGCACCTCGGCGTGCAGGTCGGCGCCCTCGCGCTTCAGGAGCTCGTGCTCCTTCACGAAGACCCGCACGTACAGGTCGCCCGGGACCCACGATTCTCCGCCTTCGTCGCCCTTGCCCCGCATCACCAGCCGATTGCCGCTGTCGATGCCGGGCGGGACGTCGATGGACACGGACTCGCGCTTCGATACCACGGCGCGGCCGTTGCACGAGCGACAGGGCTTCGAGACGACCTGCCCCGTGCCGCCGCAGACCGGACAGCCGCTGGCCAGCGTGAAGAACCCCTGCTGGTGCAGGACCTTTCCGCGCCCGCGGCACTGGGGGCAGGTGGTCGGCGGTGAATCGGGAGGATAGCCGCGCCCCTTGCAGTCCTCGCACGGCACCGAGCGCGGCACCGAGACCTCCTTGCGGACGCCGCTGGCGGCCTCTTCGAACGTGACCTGCACCTCGACCTGGAGGTCACGCGCCTTGCGCCGCCGCGACCCGTAGCCGAACGGGCTCTCGCCGCCGAAGATGTCCGAGAAGATGTCGCCGAAGTGCGAGAAGATGTCCTCGAAGCCGCCGAACCCCGTGTGGATGCCGCGTCCCTCGAGGCCTTCCTTGCCGTAGGTGTCGTACAGGCGGCGCTTCTCGGGGTCCGAGAGCACCTCGTACGCTTCGGCGCAGGCCTTGAACTGCTCCTCGGACTCCTTGTCCCCCGGGTTGCGATCCGGGTGGAACTGCATGGCCGCCTTCCGATAGGCCTTCTTGATCTCTTCGGGCGTGGCTTCGCGGGAGAGGCCGAGGCGCGCGTAGTAGTCTTGGTCGGCGGTCATGCTGCTCGGGTTCGCGACCGTCTGTTCGGTCGGCCTTCGCTAGGATGGGGGCTCCGGGCGTGGTGTCAAGCGGGAACGGCGCGCAGACGTCGGGGCGTCAATCCCGGCGGCGATCGTCGTAGTCGCGGCGCGGGCGACGCTCGTTCGGCGCGTCGTCGAATTCGCGCCGGGAGCGGCAACACGCGTCGCGATCCTCCTCGTCGCGCTCGCGACGGCTGCACACGTAGCGAACCTCGTCGAGGCGTCGGAAGAGATCGTCGGCCCAGCGCGGCGCGCGATCGCACGCCTCGTCGTCGCCGCCAGACGCCGACGGAATCGGCACGAACGCGATGGCCCCTTCGTGCTCGGCCAGGAAGCCCACGGGCCGACCGTCCATGCGCAGCGTGGCCGACGGCGGCGGCTGACCTTCGACGGCGCCACCGCTCGGGAGCTCGACGACCAGCCGGAACTCGCTGACCGGCACCGCTTCCTTCCCGCCCAGGCTGACGCGCTCCCCGAAAATCCAGCGCGGTGCAGGGTTTTTCTCCAAGGCACGGAAGAGATCTTCGAAGACTCCGGACTCCATGGGACCCTCCCGGCGACCAAGCCAACACGACGTTTCCAGTCTATCCCTACGGATTCGCCGTCACAAGCAACGTTGACAGCCGCGCGTCTGTCTCTATGTTGTCCCGCATGGAGTTGTGGAATTCCGGGGGGAGTGCCGATGTCCCAGTTCGATCCTGATACCCTGTCGCTCGATGCTCTGGGTTGCGGCGACGCGCCCTGCCCGCCGCCGATCGACTTCCTGACGTTCATCACGTCGCTGTCCGTCAGCGCGCTGCTGCACCTCGGCGTCATGCCCGACCCCGAGACCAACCTGCCGTCGGTCAACATCCCGTTGGCGCGCCAGACCATCGATCTGGTCGAGATGCTGCGCGAGAAGACGCTCGGCAACCTGAACGAGGACGAGCAACAGCACATCGACAGCATCCTGTACGACTTGAAGATCAGGTTCATCCAGAAGGTCGGCTGACCCCTGGATTCCAAGCGTCCCGTGGCGTACGATCGCGCCATGGATGCCCGCTCGCCCCGCCGTCTGATCCTCGCCGGCGCCCTCGCCCTGGGCGTCGTCAGCGTCTTCCTGAACGGACTCACGCTGCGCCACGCCGCGCGGCTGAACGACGACGCCCGCTCATTGGTGATCGCGCGCCTGCTCGCGCTGGGAGCCGCCCTCCACCGACACGTCTCCGCGGGCGAACCCGGCGCGGCGCCCGACCCCGAGCGCTTGCGCGAGTGGCTCGTGTCCGATGAAGCCTCGGAGGTGGTCGCGCTGCGCATCCTCGGCCGACCCGGCCACGTCGTGTTCGCGTGGGAGCGCCAGCCCGGCAACGTCCCCTTCCCCGTCGACGCATGGCCCGAGCGCGGGCAACGGCGGCGGCCCTTCCTCGAGCCCGACGAGCTGAAGGCTAACGACGGCGCCCGCGTCTTCCGCGGCTGGATGCCCCTGGGCCCGCCGGGGCGCCCCGGCGTCCGCGAGGACGGCCCCGGCCCACGGGGCCGCGTCGTGGTCGACCTGGTCCCCGACGCGGTGTTCGACCTATTGGGCGAGGGGCGCCTGCTGGTGCTCGGCGGCATAGGCGTGACGGCCGCGCTGTGGGCGGCCCTGGGGCTGCTGATCGTCTCCGAGCGCCGGCGGCGTCGCCTGCGGGACGAGCTCGCGACCGGCGAGCGCCTGGCCGAAGTGGGCCGCATGGCAGGCGTGTTGGCGCACCAGATCCGCAATCCGCTCGCGGCCATCAAGGGCCACGCCCAACTGGCCAAGGAGCGCGTCGACGACGGGGCCGTGCGGCGCGGGCTCGACCACGTGGTGGCCGAGTCGGCCCGCCTCGAGGAGTTGGCGACGCGCCTCCTCGGCTACGTACGGCCTCTGCAACCCCAGGCGGGGTCGGTCGACGTCTCGGCGCTGTTCGACGAGCTGCGCGCCACCTGTCCCGAGGCGGCCCGTGCCGAGGCCGTGGTCGGGGCGCCCGCGGTGACGGCCGACCGCGTGCTGCTGCGCGAGGCGCTGGCGGCCCTGCTCGACAACGCCCTCCGGGCCGTCCGGGCCGATGGTCGCGTGCGGCTGGTCGCGGAAGACGACCAGGCGGGCGTCGTGCTGGCCGTCGACGACGACGGCCCGGGCATCCCACACGCGCGACGTGCCGAGGTGGTGCGCCCCTTCGGGTCCGGTCGCGCCGACGGCACGGGCCTCGGCCTGCCCCTCGCGGCGCGCATCGCCGAGGCCCACGGAGGGCGGCTGCTCATCGGCGAATCCTCGCTCGGAGGCGCCCGCGTGGCCCTGGTGTTGCCGCGTGGCCGCCTCGAAGGAGACCCCCCATGACCCCTGGCGCTCGCCTGCTGGTCGTCGAGGACGAGCCCGCCCTGCGCGACCTGTACGCCGAGATCCTGGCCGGCGAGGGCTACCGCGTCGACGCCGCAGGCACCCTCGCCGCGGCCCTCGCCCTGTTCGATCGCGAGCTGTTCGACGTGGTGCTCACCGACCTGCGCCTGCCCGATGGAGAAGGCACCGATCTGCTGCGCCACGTCCGCGCCAACGACCCGGAGGTCGAGGTCGTGCTGATCACGGCCTACGGGTCCGTGCAGAACGCCGTCGAGGCCATGAAGCTCGGGGCGGCCGACTACCTCACGAAGCCGCTGTCCGAGCCCGACGAGCTGCGCCGCTCGGTGCGCGGCGCCGTCGACCGCGCGCGGTCCCGCCGCGACGTGGGGCACCTGCGCTCCGAGGCCGTGGGCGACGCGGCGGCCGACCTCCTGACCTTCGCCTCCCGCCCCATGAAAGAGGCCGTGCGCCTGGCCGAGGCCGTCGCGCCCACGGGGGCCACGGTCCTGATCCTCGGCGAGAGCGGCACGGGCAAGGAGGTGCTCGCGCGCTTCCTGCACCGCTTGCACCCGGGCGCCTCCCATCCGTTCGTCGCCGTCAATTGCGCGGCCATCCCGGAGACGCTGCTCGAGAGCGAGCTCTTCGGCCACGAGCGCGGGGCCTTCACCGGGGCCGTCGAGCGCCGAGTGGGCCGGTTCGAGCAAGCCATCGGGGGGACGCTCTTCCTCGACGAGATCGGCGAGCTGCGGCCAGACCTGCAGGCCAAGCTGTTGCGCGTGCTGCAGGAGCGCGTCTTCGAACGCGTGGGCGGCGGGCGCCCCATCCCGACCGACGCGCGCATCCTGGCCGCGACCAACCGCGACCTCGAGGCCGACGTCCGCTCGGGGCGCTTCCGCGACGACCTGTACTACCGCCTGTCGGTCTTCCCCATCCGGCTGCCAGCCCTGCGCGAGCGCCGCGACGACCTGCTGCTGCTCGCCGACCTCTTCCTCGCCCGCGCCGCCACCAGCTACCGCCGCCCCGCCCGCCGCCTCGCGCCCGAAGCCCGTGACCTGCTGCTGGCCCACACCTGGCCCGGCAACGTGCGGGAGCTGCAGAACGTGGTCGAGCGCGCCGTCATCCTCGAGCCCTCCGACACGGTGCAGCCAGCCGCCGTCCGCTTCGCCACCGGCGGCGACAGCCCGACCGCGTCCGATGCGCCCGGCATCCTCGAGCGCCTCGAGCGCGACGCCATCCAGCGCGTGCTCGAGCAGGTCGATGGCAACCGGCGCCGCGCCGCGCGCGTGCTCGGCATCAGCCTGCGGACCCTTCACTATCGCCTGAAGGAGTACCACGAAGCACCCTGAACCACGCCATCCTTGCAGGCGCGTGCAGAATCTGCACCCGCCGAAAAGAGAGCGCCAGGCGCCGGGGCCGCCAGCCGGGCCGCTTCGGCAAGCCACGACACGTTGGCATTGCCCGTGCAAAGACGTGGAGCAGGGAATGAACCCGATGGAGGCTTCGATGAAGCGCAGCATGATCGTCGCGATGTTCCTGGTGCTCGGCGTGTCGATGGCGGCCCTGGCGGGTCCGGGCAAGAGGGGCGGACGAGGGGACGGCGACGGCCCCGAAAAGGGCTTCCGCGGCCCGGGCGGTCACGGCTTCGGGCTTTGCTTGGCCCTGCGCGATCCTGCCCTGGGGGTCACCGAGGCGCAGGCGGACCAGCTGAAGCCGCTCTGCCGCGCGCAGCGCGACAGGATGCGCTCGCTCGGCGACTCGCTCGGCGACCTGCACGACGCCGTGCGCGCCGAGCTCGACAAGGACGCGCCGGACTTCGCGCGCGTGAGCGCCCTGCACCAGCAGATCGCGACGCTGAAGACCGAGATGGCGAAGCAGCACGTGGAGCTGCGCGGCCAGGCCCGTGCCATCCTGACCGCCGAGCAGCAGGCCACGCTGAAGGAGCTGCTCGACTCCCGTGGCTCGGGGCGCGACCGCGGCGACGGGCCCAGGGGCGGCCATGGCTGCGACGGCAACGGCTCCGAAGGCCGACCCGACCTGCCCCCACCGGACGCCGAACGCTAGCGCGCCGCATCGGCAGTTGCATCATCTTCGTCACCTTTTACCATTAACGCCAATCACGCCGGCTCGCCGCCCATAATTCCCAACCATTCCAACAGGTTCCGCGGCAATAATTCCCTTTACTTCCAGGGGCCCCGTCAGTACACTCCGGCGGTTTCAGGCTTCGGACGGAAAAGAGATGGTCGAGGAACGCAACGAGCAGCGATACGACGAGGAGAGCATCAAGCTCTTGAAGGGCCTCGAGGCCGTCCGGAAACGCCCCGGCATGTACATCGGCGACACCGACGACGGCACCGGCCTGCACCACATGATCTTCGAGGTCGTCGACAACAGCGTCGACGAAGCCCTGGCGGGGTACTGCGACCGCATCGACGTGGTCATCTCGGCCGACGGCACGATCTCGGTGACCGACAACGGCCGCGGCATCCCGGTGGGCATCCACAAGGAGACCGGGCGCTCTGCCGCCGAGCTCGTCATGTGCGAGCTGCACGCGGGCGGCAAGTTCGACCAGAACTCGTACAAGGTGTCGGGCGGCCTGCACGGCGTCGGCGTGTCCGTCGTCAACGCACTGTCCGAGCGCCTCGATCTCGAGGTCCGGCGCGAAGGCAGCGTCCACGCACAGACCTACGTACGCGGCGTGCCGCAGGCGGCCGTGCGCGTCGTCGGGCAGACCGATCGTACGGGCACGAAGGTCACCTTCCTGCCCGATCGCGAGATCTTCACGAACACCGAGTTTCACTACGACATCGTGGCCGAGCGCCTCCGCGAGCTCGCGTTCCTGAACAGCGGCCTGCTCATCCGCCTCTCCGAGGAGGTCTCGGGGCGCGAGAACGTCTTCCAGTACGAGGGCGGCATCGCGGCGTTCGTCGAGAACCTGAACCGCGCCAAGACCCCGCTGCACCCCACGCCCATCACGGTCAAGGGCCAGCGCGACGACGTGGTCGTCGAGATCGCGTGCCAGTGGAACAGCACGTACCAGGAAACCATCTTCTGCTTCACGAACAACATCAAGAACCGCGACGGCGGCACGCACCTCGCGGGCTTCCGCGCCGTGCTCACGCGCACCATGAACACGTGGGCCGAGAAGCAGGGCCTCCTGAAGCAGCTGAAGGGCGCCTCGCTCGACGGCGACGACGTGCGCGAGGGCCTGGTGGCCGTGCTGTCGGTCAAGATGCACGACCCCAAGTTCAGCTCGCAGACCAAGGACAAGCTGGTCTCGTCCGAGATCAAGGGCGTGGTCGAGGGCGTGGTGGGCGAGAAGCTCAACGACTGGCTCGAAGAACACCCCGCGGAGGCCAAGGCCGTGCTCGGCAAGGCCATCGAGGCCCAACGCGCCCGCGAGGCCGCCCGCAAGGCCCGCGAGGTCGTGCGTCGCAAGAACTACCTCGAGTCCACCGCCCTGCCGGGCAAGCTGGCCGACTGCCAGGAGCGCGATCCCTCGCAAGCCGAGATCTTCATCGTCGAGGGCGATTCGGCAGGCGGCTCGGCCAAGCAGGGCCGCAACCGCCGCACGCAGGCCATCCTGCCCCTGCGCGGCAAGATCCTGAACGTCGAGCGCGCGCGCTTCGACAAGATCCTCTCGAACGCCGAGATTACGAACATAATCACGGCGCTCGGCACCGGCATCGGCCCCGACTCGTTCGACGTCAGCCGCCTCCGGTACCACAAGGTCATCATCATGACCGACGCCGACGTCGACGGGCTGCACATCCGAACGCTGCTCCTGACCTTCTTCTACCGCCAGATGCGCGACATCATCGAGCGGGGCTACCTGTACATCGCGCAGCCGCCGCTCTTCCGCGTCGCGCAGGGCAAGAAGGCGCAGTACGTGATGGACGAAGAGAAGCTCGAGCAGGCCCTCATGGGTCGCGTGCTCGAGAAGGGCGCGGTCCACGGCTCGAACGGCGACGTGGTCACCCGGGGCGACGCCCTGGCGCTGCTCATCCGTGACCTCTCCACGGTCAGCCGACGCTTCCTCCGCCTCGAGCGCTCGCTCGACACGCGCATCCTCGACGCCGTGCTCCGCCTGGCGCCCGATCCGGTCGCGGTGCTCGCCGATGCACAGGTCCTGGCCGCGTTCGTCGAAAACGTCCGGATCGACCTGCAGTCCCGCGCCGCCGAGGCCCTGCTGTTCGAGGTCGAGCTCGACTCCGACGCCGAGACGGGCGCCGGCTCGGCCTCGATCCGCACGCACCGCGAGGGCTTCATGCGCACCACGGTGCTGAACCGCGAGTTCTTCGCGTCACCCGAGGTCATCGAGCTGCAACGCCTGTACGAACGAGTCGCCGGAGCGGGCCAGCCTCCCTACCGGTTCGAGCTCGAAGAGCGCTCGTCCACCCACGACGACAGCGCGGCCCTCTACGCCGGCATCATGGCCGCCGCGCGCAAGGGCATCACGATCCAGCGCTACAAGGGGCTGGGCGAGATGAACCCCGAGCAACTGTGGGAGACCACGATGGACGACGAGGTCCGCTCGCTGTTGCGGGTCGACATCGACGACGCCGTGGCCGCCGACGAGATCTTCTCGATCCTGATGGGCGACGAGGTCGAGCCCCGGCGCGACTTCATCGTCTACAACGCCCTCGCGGTCACCAACCTCGACATCTGACATCATGCAGCACGAGCGCTATCTCGACGTGATCGAGGAGGCCCTGCTGGCCTTCGGCAGCGATCACGCCGTGCTGTCGGCGCTCGACGTCCAGGTCATCCTGGGCTGGCAGCAGGCCGGCATCCCGCTGGCCATCGCCCTGAAGGGCATCCGGCAAGGCGTGCACGTCTTCGAGCGCACGCGCAAGGCCGAGGACCCTTTCCCCCGCCGCCTGGCTTACTTCTCGACCTGGGTGCAAAAGCTCCACCACCGTGCCCGGGCGCGCGTGTTCGAAGCCCCCGAGGCCTCTCCGGCCACGCCGGACGCTGCGGCCCCGACTCCGGCCGCGACCTCTCCCGCCGCGTCGGGCCCGTCACCCACCCTCGCCGCCCTGCGCGAGGAACTGGCTCGCGTGGTCGCCGCTTCTCCCGGTCTCGTGGCCGACACCATGGCCTCCCTGGTGGCCTACGTGAGCCAGCACGACGCCGAGCTCGCGGCGGACCCCGACCTGCCCCTGGCCTTTGCCGTCGACGCCAACCAGCGCCTCACCGACGCCGCGCTGGTCGCGCTGCCCGCCGAGGCCGCGGCGGCCCTCACGCGCACCGCCGCGGCCGCCGTGCGAGCGCGCTTCCCGCTGGCCACTCCCGATGCCGTCACTGCGCGCACCCGCGTCGAACTGCGTCGCCTGCTCGCCGAGCAATCCGTTGTCCGCTTCTTCGACCTCAGGGAGCTCTCACGATGAGCGAGACCTGTACGACCTGCGGCGGGCGCGGCCTCGTCGTCGAAGCCGGGCGCGACACCGCCAGGGCTGTCCTCTGCGCGTGCCGCGGCGCCTGCGCCTCCTGCGGCGGCACGGGCTTCCTCTTCGAGGAGCGCGACGGCCGCCGCTTCCGCCGCGCATGCCCCGCGTGCGCGGGCCTGGAACGCCGGCGCCGCCTGTTCGATGCCGCCCGCATCCCTCGGCGTTTCGCCGGCAAGACCCTCGACGGCTTCGAAGCCAGGAGCGGCGAGCAACGCACGGTCAAGATCATCTCGCGCGAGATCGCCGAGAGGCTCGGTCCCGGCGCCGAGGGCCTGCTGCTGGCTGGCCCGCCCGGCGTCGGGAAGACGCACCTGCTCGTCGGGCTGCTCTCCGAAGCCACGCTCGACCTCGGGCTCGACGCCGTCTTCGTCGACTTCTTCGCGCTGCTCTCCGAGCTCCGCACGGCCTTCGGCCGCGGCCAGAGCGAGGGCGACCTGCTCGACCCCATCCTCGCCCATTCGATCATCGCCATCGACGAGCTCGGCAAGGGCAAGAACAACGAGTGGGAAGCCAGCGTCCTCGACCAGCTGATCAGCCGCGCGTACAACACCGAGCGCACGCTGCTCGTCACCACCAACTACGTGCCCGCCGCGCGCCATGGCGGCGTCTCTCGTCGGCTCGACGAGTCGCTCGAGGAGCGTGTCGGCGAGCGCGTGGCCTCGCGCCTGTACGAGATGTGCCGCATCCTCGTCATCGACGGCGAGGATCAACGCCAGCGTCGCAAGCGTTTGTAGAGGATTGGGGGCGGCGAACGGCGGTCAGAACAGCTTGAGCGCGGGCCCCTCGTCGTTCTTCTGGCGATCGATCTCGGTCCACAGCTTGTCGATCAGCCCCTTGGCCAGCTTGGCACGCGCCGGGTTGGTCTCCTTGGTGCGCGCCACGAACCCGTCGAGCATGTAGATGGCCTCGCGGTATCTTCCCATGGCGGCCAGCGAGTATCCCAGGTCGAAGTACCCGTCGGCGTTCTTCGGGTCGATCTCGAGCCCGGCCTCGATGGCCCGCACGGAGTCCTTGGTGCGCCCCGCGTGCTTCAGCAACCCGGAGTACAGGAAGTAGAGCGGTGCGTACTTCGGCTCGAGCTTCATGGCCTCTTCGACCACGGCCAGCGCCCGCTCCGGCTCGTTGATGCGCGCGTACAGGCTGCCCAACTCGTAGTAGGCCGCTTCGAACGTCGAATCGAGCTTGATGGTCTCGCGCAGGTCGCGATCGAGGTCGGCCAGGCTGCCGATGGCGTCATCGAGCAGCGCCAACTGAAACATGACCTCGGCGGGCGCGCTGGACTTCACGAGCGCCTTCTTCAGGTACTCGCGCGCCTTGGCCGGCTTGCCGCGCTCACGCTCCAGCACGCCGATCTGGTACAACGCGTCCGGGTCGTTCGCGTCGCGCTTCAGCACTTCCTCGAAGCAGCGCTGCGCCAGGTCGGGCTGGTTGCGCTCGTGGGCGTAGACCAGCCCCAGGTGGTAGTGCGCCATGGGATCGGCGGGGTTCAGCGCCACCGCCTGCGTAAAGAAGTCGAAGGCCACGTCGGCCTGCCCCAGTTCGAGCGCCTCGACGCCGCGGTTCACGAACTTGCGGGCGTCGACGGCACGCCGATCGCACGCGGACGCCAGCAGAAGCGCCAGCGCCGCCAGTGCGAGGAGACCGCTTCGATGCCGCATCGCTACTCGGTAGTCTTGAAGATGAACGGGTAGTTCACGCCCACGATCCCGCCGCCCTTGGGCTCGGGGAACTTCCAACGGCTGATCTTGGCGAGCACGCACTGCTCCACCTCGGCGTTGCGCATCGTGGTTTGCTTTACCGCCGTCTGGATGACCTTGCCGACCGACGAGATCGTGAAGTTCACCACGACCTTGCCCTCGAGTCGCGAGTTCTTCTGCAGGCCCTGCTGGTAGCACCACTTGATCTCGGGCATGTGACGCCGGATGATCTTCTGGATGAGCTCCTTGTCGAGCTTGCCCGTGACCTCGGCGTCCTGGCCGTACAGCTTGATCTGCCGCACGCCCGAGCCCTTGATGTTCAGCTTGGTGTCGGTGCCCGCGTCGCGGCCGATGCCGGCGATCCCACCACCGCCGTAGCCGGCCTGGAACGACATGGCCGTTCCGCGGAAGCCACCGCCGCCGCCCATCGAGGCACCACCGCCGAAGGGATCGAGCCCGCCGCCCCAGTCGCCGTCGCCGGAGACCTGTACGGCCAGGCGGTTGCCCGAGTTCGGTCCACCCCAGTCGCGCATGCCGCCGTTCATGAGGTCGGACATCAGCGCGGTCTGCTGGCCCATGACGCGGGCGAGGCCCGTGTTCAACGCGATGTTGCGGTCGAACTCCTTGCGGGCTTCGGGAGCCAGCTTGGAGCGCAGGTCGTCGGCCTTGATCTCGTCCTTGGTCTCGTCCTTGCCGGAGCCTTCCTGCTCCTTCGCCATCTGCTCCTTGACGATCTTCTCGTCGATGAGCTTCTCTTTCTTTTCTTCTTTCTTCTCTTCCTTCTTGTGCTGCTGGACCACGACCTCAATCAAGGGGTTCTTCTTCTTCTCGAAGAACTTCTGCGCGTGCAGCTCCTCTTCGGGGACGAGGTTCATGGCGATCAGCAGCGCCAGGTGCAGGAAGAGCGAGATGGACCAGAACAGGATCGTGTCGATGCTCCACGACGTCGGGACGACGCGCCGCTTGGCGACCTTCGGCAGCGGCTTGTAGCTGATGAGCACCGACAGGTGCTTCAGGAACAGGCGCACGCGCGTCTGGGGCGTGATCTTGAGGTACGCGTTCTCTTTCAGCAGGGTTTGCTTGCGCACCTCGTCGAACGTGTAGATCTCGTTGCCGATGAGGATACGGCCGTCGAGATCGGTCTTCTTCAGGTTCAGGAAGAAGTCGTCGCCGAAGCCACGGACGAGCGTGTACTCCTTCTCGCCGAGGCACTCGACCGGTACGAGGAAATCGGCCTTGCTGGTCTCGCCGATCTTGACCTCGCGCGCCTTGGCGTAGTTCTCGATGGCCAGGACGGCGTTGCCCCAGAACAGGGCGACCTCGAGCGCATAACCGGCGCCCTCGTCCTTGGCCTGCTCGACCGCGAAGCCCTTCAGCACGCGCACGCGATACGTGTTCGCGCCGATGGCGATCTCGTCGCGATCGCGCACTTCGCCCGTGGTCGCGTAGCGCCGGTTCAGCGCCAACTGCGGCTCCGGGATCAGCGCCTCGATGCGCAACGTGCCGTCGTCGCGGTACTCGACGCGGGCGGCCTCGGTATCGTCGCCGAGCCCCTCGACGGGGACCAGCGACAACTTGGATGTGCCGAAGACGATGGGCCCCGTTCGGAAGGTGTACGACTTCCGAAGCTCGTCACCGACGAAATGGTCGACCTTGAGCGTGGTCTCGTGCTTACCAGCCATGGGACTACAGATCCTCCGCCGATCGCACGATCTCTTTCACGAAGTCCGTGCGGATCTTGATGAATCCTTCGTTCTGGCGCTTCGAAATCGCCTCGATGGTCATCTGATCCGGCTTCATGTACTCGGTCTCGATGACATCGCCATCGAAATCGTAGTTCGTCTGATCCTTGCCCTTCTTGCCCTGGCCAAACGCGGGTGCCGAGAGCGCGAGAACCGCGACCACGGTCACGATGGTGAGGATGCCTCGCAGCATGGTCACCTCCCTTACGCCATTATAGGCGTCGGCGGAGTGCGCACAATTCTTTTCCCGGCCTAGCGCGCGCCGTCTGCGCCCGGCGCCGGGTTCCCACCAGTCGTCGGGGCCGCGGGTTCTCCCGCAGGAGCCGGCGCCGCGTCGGTTTGCGGCTGCGGCTCGACGGGCGGCGGCTGATCCTTCATCTGCTTCATGACCTGGATGGTCTGCTCGATGCCCGACACACGGTCGGTCATCTCTTTGTAATCCGCATGCTTCTTGTCGATGCTCGACAGCATGATCCGGCAGTAGTCGAGCGCCTTGTCGTACTCGGCCAGGTACTCCTGGTACAGGATGCAGCGGTTGTACAACGCGCCCACGTGGCCGGGACGCATCTTCAGCACCTGCTCGTAGCCTTCGGCGGCCTCGGGGAACTTGCTGAGACCGCGCAACGCTACGGCGCGGCTGAGGATCGCGTCGACGTTCTCTGGCTGGAGCTTGAGCACCGCGTCGAGGTGCTGCAGCGCGCCGGCGAAGTCGCCGTAGTTCAACATGACCGCGCCGAGGTTCATGTGCGCTTCGACGAAGTCGGGCTCGAACGCCACGGCCTTCTCGAACTGCACGATGGCGTCCTTGACGTTGTCCTCGTCGAGCGCGAGGCGGCCCAGGATGTTGTAGATGGGCGCGGCCTTCGGGCTCATCGAGATGGCGTTGTAGCACACGAGCTTCGCGAGGCTCGCGTTGCCCATGCGGCGGTAGGCCATGGCGATGGCGACATAGGCGTTCACGTTGTCGGAGTCGATGAGCAGCGCCAGGCGCCCCAGCCGGATGGCCTCTTCGTTGTTGCCGGCCTTGTAGGCCAGCGAGGCGAGCTCGGCGTTGGCGATGGGGTTGTACGGGTCGGCGGCGACGGCCGCGTCGAGCTCAGTGCGCCCTTCGGCGACCTGGCCCTCGCGCATCAGCAGCACGCCCCGCATCGCGCGTCCGCTGGGGTACTGCGGGTCCTGCTGCAGCAGCTTGTCGAGCTCCGTTCGCGCCGCGGCGAAGTCGCCCGTGTGGTAGTTCACGAGCACCAGGTCCAGCCGCGCCTCGATCAACCGCGGATCGATCTCGAGCGCGCGGCGCAGCAGGCCCTCGATCTCGCCGTGGCGCGTACGCAGGGTCTCGGGGTCCTCCGAGATGATCGCGGCCTGCTCCACGAGCGCCTTGGGGTCGGCCCCGGCGGCTGGAGCCTCTTGCGCTACGGCGCCGCGCGCAATCAGGGCCGTGAAGAGGAGAAGGAACGCGGTGGTGGTCTTCATAGCTCAAGCCCCGTCCCGAGTTGCGCCCGCACGAACGAGTAGGGATAACCGCCGGTCCGCTCCTGGTCCGGCTTCGCACGGGCTTCCTTCGTGAACTTGTACGAGAAGTCGAGCTTGGCGAGGTGGCGCTCGGCGTGGTCCGAGTAGTCGTTGAACCACTTGAAGCGGATGGCCTCGTCGAGGCTCTTCTTGTAGGCCTCGACCGCCGACGCGCGGATCTTCTCCGACTTCTCGGCCAGGTCGCCGCGGTAGATCTCGAGCTGCTCTTCGTTCAGCCCACGGGGCAGCGGCGCCGTCTCGATCGTGTCGGCGAGTTGCTCGTAGGCCCAGCCCAGGCGATCGGTCGACGCGATCATCCAGTTGGGCTGCTGCATCTCGTAGACCTGCTGGAAGATCGGCTTGGCGCGCGCGATGATCTCGAGCTTTTCGGTCAACGCCTTCTCGAGGTTGGCCGAGGTCATCTTGACCGCGGCGTACTCGGCCAGCACGAACTCACCGAGCAGGAAGCGCGCCTCGGCGACCGTGGCGAAGCCCTGCGTGAGCTTCTCCTTCTGCGGATCGGAGAGCGCGTCGAACGCGGCCACGACGTTCTCGTACGCCTTGCGGGTCTCCTTGGCCTTCTTGCGCGCGTCCCACGACTTCGCGATCTGCAGCAGCGCGGCCAGCACCAGGTCGGGCTGCTCGGGGTACTTCTTCACGAACTTCTGGAAGTGGTCGCTGGCCTGCGGCCACTTCTTCTGGGTCATGTAGATCATGCCGATGTCGAAGTCGACGTTCGGGATCTTCTCGCTCTTGGGGAAGCGCTGCATGTAGGACTGGTAGTTCTTGATGGCCTTGTCGTACTCGCCGAGGGCCTTGCGGAACACCGACGCGTACTGCAGCGCCTTCTCGACGTTCTTGTGCTGCGGGTGGTTGGCTACGTAGATCTCGTAGAACTTGGCCGCCTCGGAGTACACGGCCGCCTCGCGGTAGATCTCGGCCAGCGCGAAGAGCGCGCTCGGGCGGATGTCGGACTTCTTGGCGCGGTTGTAGAGCTCACCCAGCGCGGTGATGGCTTTCTCCATCTGCCGCGCGCGGTTGTAGTTGATGGCCGAGTTGTACAGGGCCTTGTCGAGGATGACCGAGTCCGGGAACTTCTGGGTGTACTGCAGGAAGCACAGGGCCGCCTTCTCGTGCTGCTTCTCGGTCTCGTAGGCGAAGCAGCGGTTGAACTCGGCCTGGTCCTCGATCTTCTTGATGATGCCGGCCAACTGCGGGCTCATGACCTCGGGGACGTTCTTCAGCTTCGACGCCCAGAGGTTCAGGTTCTCGATGTCGCGGCCCAGGTTGTAGCACGCCAGGATCAGGCGGGCCGACAGCGGGGCGCGCTCGCTCTTCGGGTACTTCGAGACGATGTCCTGGAAGCGACCGGCGGCGTCGGCGAAGTGATTGTAGTCGAACAGGATCTTGGCCGCCGCAAAGCGCGCCTCGACGTGGTCCTCGTCGGCGTCGGACGAGACGGCCGCGTAGCGATCGCAGGCCGACACGAAGCGCTGGAAGCCCTCGGGGATCTCCTTGGCCTTCTGCTCTTCGACGTCCTCTTCCTCGGCCACCTTCAAGGACGAGATGTCATAGATCTGGAAGTAGCAGAGCACGGCGCCGTGCGAGGCCATCTTCTCCTGCTCGGTGCTGAGCTTCATGCCGAGCAGGCGCTCGAACTGCACGACGGCCTTGTCGTACAGCTCGAGGTTCAAGAGCAGGACCGAGTAGTTGGTGGCCATGTCCTGCGTGTACTCGTCGGACGGGAACATCTTGAAGTACACCTCGTACAGGAGGTGCGCCATGTTCAGGATCTTGGGGTTCTGCGTGGTGCGGCCGGCGTCGTGGAACGACGTGGCGAGCTCGCGCAGCTGCTGCGACGTCAGGTCGCGCTCCTGCTTCAGGATGTCGGGCGGCGTCTGGGATTCGAACTTGTCGTAGAGGCCGACGAGGCGCTGCACCTCCTCGACCGTCTTGTTCATCACGCCCTTCTTGTTCGTGTTGTCGACGACCATGCGCTGGAAGGTCAGCAGCTTGTAGCTGTCGGCGTTCTCCTTCATGAGCAGCTTGAGCACGAGGTTCGACTTGTCGTACTCGCCCTGCTCGTAGTAGACGCGCGCCAGGCGCTGCGTGAGGTCCTGTGCCTTGTCCGGCGCGATCATCTCGAACGTCTTGGCGGCGTTCTCGGGCTTGCCGACCTGCGAGTACGTCAGCACGAGGTCGCGCAACGCCTCTTCGCGCAGGTCGAGCTTGGCCTTGCCGGTCTTCTGGATGTAGACGTCGGTGGCCTTGATCGTCTTGACGAACGTCTTGAACGACGTGTCGTACTCGGCCATGTTGAAGTAGCACCACGCCTTCTTGTACAGAGCCAGCAGGTAGACGTGGCTGTCGGTGAAGATCTCGACGCGCTCGTAGAACTTGAGCGCGCTCTCGAAGTCGTCGCCGTGGAAGAAGCTCTCGCCGATGTTGTAGAGCGCATCGGGGAACAGGCGGCTCTTCGGGAACTCGGTGACGACGCGGATGTAGTAGTCGCGCCCCTCGTCGGCGCGCCCCAGGGCGTTCAGGTAGATGCCCAGGTAGTAGTAGACGGCGTCGACGTTCGGGTGGTTCGGGTACTGCTGCGCGATCATCTTGTAGGTGTCGACCGTCTGCTCGCGCCACTGGCCCATGAGGGTCTTGTACTCGGCCTCGCGGGCCTGCGACTTCTGGATGAGGACGGCGTCGCCCGACTTCTCGGCCTGGTCGCGCTCGGAGGCCAGGGCCTCGGAGTAGAGCTGGTTCTCGTACCAGAGAGACTTCTCCCAGTACAGGTCGGCCAGGCGCATGTAGTAGTCGGGGACCTCGACGTCGGTCGGGTCGGACATCTCGATGAGCTGCTTGACGGCCTCGATCTCGTTGTCGAGGGCCTCGAGCTCGCGAGACTGGGTCTTCAGCCACGGGTTCACGTTCGACGCGGCGGACGGGCCGCCCACGGCCTCGGCCTTGTCCTCGGCGCGCTTGAACGTACGCACACCCTGCTGCTCGAACTCGCCCTTGGTCTGGGCCGAAAGCGGGGTCGCAACGAGCAAGGCCGCGACGAGAGCGATCGTGCGGTGCATGCCGATCCTCCTTCGTGCTACTGCTGCTGGGCGGGACAGACGGACTCGATCACGAAGTAGTAACTGTCGAGCTCGTCACGCCAGTACTCACCGTTGAACGGGAAGTAGAGGTGGTCTCGCGGCGTCACGGCGTCGGGGTCGATGATGGTCTTGCCGATGGCGGCCTGCTCCGGGAGCTTCTTGCGCGCGTTGATGGTCTCGATCTTGAGCTTGATGCCCTTGGCCAGCAGCCCCTTGATCTCGGAGTAGACCTCGCGCAGGCGCGTCTTGGTCTGGTCGCCGGCCTCGCCGACGATGAGGTCGCGGTAGGAGCCGATCTCGACCAGCGTCTCGGCCGCCAGCTCGTTCCACAGGGGGTTCTTCGTGAGCTCTTCGACGCGCTTCATCTCGTCGGTGATGCGCACGACCATGCCGAGCAGCCGCTTGATGTTCTGGTTCATGAACGCGGCGTTGAAGATGCGCTTCAGCTCGAGCGACAGGTTGCCGCCCTGCTTGGAGAGGCGCGCCAGGTAGAAGTAGAACTCGTTCGGGTCTTCGTACTTCTTCAGCTGGGTCTTCAGCTCGGTGTAGAGCTTGTAGTACTGCTCGTGGAAGCGCGTGACGATGTCGAGCGCCTCGTCGAAGTGGCAGCGCTCGAACAGGATGTTGGCCTCGATCAGGAACGCCTCGGGGTAGAACTCGTCTTCGAAGTACGGGCTCGAGATCGTCCACAGGTTGCCCATGGCCTTCGAGTAGTCGCCCAGGCGGAAGTAGGCCCAGCTGGCCTCGAAGAGGGTCTGGAGCCAGAACTCGGAGTACTTCTCGATCTTGCTATAGTACTTGATGGCCGTCTCGAAGTCGCCGACCGAGTAGAACAGGCGCGCCATGTTGAGGTAGGTGCGCTCGTAGATCTTTTCGGCGAAGTCGCTGCGGGCGCCGCTGCCCTCGCGGAAGCGCAGGATGTCCTTGAAGGCCTCGAGGGCCTTGCCGGCCGCGCCCTGGCGCACGTTGACGACGGCGGCCAGGAACTTGGCGCGCAGGTAGAGCTCTTCGTCGGTGGTGCCGACGCGCAGCAGGCGAGCTTCGGCGGCGTCGAGGTCACCGCGCACGTAGCTGAACCGGCCGGCCAGGTAGTTGACGCGGTCGCGGGCGTCTTCGGGCACGTCCTTTTCGTCGTAGATCGCCAGGCGCTCGAGCAGGCTGGTGTCGCCCTCGAGCAGCACCGACAGCTTGAGCAGCAGCGGCACCGCGCTCACGAAGCCGGGATGGGCCTGGCCGGCGTCGACGACGCGGCTGATGACCAGGTAGGACGAGAGCGGCAGCCCCTGCTCGTAGAGGCAGCGGGCGAGCTCGACCTCGGCCATGAAGTAGTAGGTCTCGTTGTTGGCGCCGTGTTTCAGGATGTAGTGGAACTGGGGGCAGGCCCCCACGGCGTCGCCGTTCGACATCAGCACGCGGCCTTCCTCGAGCAGCTTCTGGAAGTCCTCGCGCTGCAGCAGAGCGCCTTCTCCCTGCTGTGCCTGGGCGAGCCCGGACCACAGAACGAGGATGAGGGGCAGGAGCGTCTTTTTGGTCAGCATCACGATGACACCGAAGGTAGTCTACACCCGGTCAGCCCACACTAGACGCGGGCGTCGCCGGTGTCAAGACTATAGCTTTGACTTCCTTTGGTTTCTTGGCTACGCTCGGGTCGGAATCCCGCGCCAGGGTGTGGCATGCTTCGGGCGATTGTCACAATTTTGGTTATTTGCTCCTGCGGCGCGGCGTTCGCGGGGCCCAATGGGACGATTACGGTTCTCTCGGGCACCGATGGAGCCGACGTCCTGGTGAACGGCGAACGGGTCGGGACGACGCCCCTGGCCGACGCGATCCGCCTGGCTCCCGGGCGGTACAAGGTCAAGCTGGCCAAGCAAGGCTTCGTCGATTACGTACAGGAAGTGGACATCGAAGACGGTGGGTCCGTCGACGTCATCGCCGACCTGGTCGCGTCCGGCGGCGTGGTACACCTCGAGAGCAAGACCAGGGGCTTGATCGCCTACCTCGACGGCAAGGCGGTGGGGCCGCTGCCGATCGACGTCACGGTCGATCCCGGCAAGCACCTGCTCGAGGTCAAGAACGGCAGCCCCCAGGCGGTGTTCAAGCGCTCGCTGTTCATGCTCCCTGGCATGAACCTGTCGTACAAGGTCAAGGACGCCACCGCGACCGACAAGACGCAGGTGGGGACCATCAACGTGGTGTCGTCGACCGATGGCGCCCGCGTGATCGTCGAGAACATCGAGGTCGGGCTCGTCCCCCTCGGCGAGCCGCTCGAAGTGCCTCCGGGCACCTACGAGGTGCGCGTCGAGAAGCGCGGCTACGTGCCGTACGCCGAGACTGTCACGCTCGACGTCGGGCAGAGCTACGACGTGTTCGCCGAGTTGACGGCCTCGAGCGCCATCCTCAAGGTCCTTGGGCACTTCGGCGCGCGCGTCGAGCTCGACGGCACCGAGGTCGGCATCATCCCCTTCGACGGCGAGATCCCCGCCGGCAGCCACCGCGTGGTCGTCGAGACCGCCGGAGCCGGCAAGCTCATCAAGTCGGTCAACGTGGCGGCGGGCGAGACCGTGCAGATCGAGTACAAGCCGACCGTCGCGAACGCCGCCCCCGTGACAGCCGCGGTCGTGCCCTCGCGCCCCTGGTACACGACCTGGTGGTTCTGGACCAGCACGGGCGCGGTGGTGGCGGGCGGCGTGGCCACGGCGGTCGTCCTGGCCATGCAGGGGCCCCAGGTGCCAGGCTCCGATCACACCATCGTGCTCGACGGCCGCTAGCCGCCCCCCGATCACTCGCCGAGCAGGAACGGCAAGGTCAGGCGCAGGTCGCGCTCGAGGAGCGTGACGGTCGCCACCGCCATGAGGCGCTTCGACTTGGCGTTGAAGGCCACGGAGCGGCCCGCCAGGCGCGCGATGGAGACATCGTTGAAGTTGTCGCCCACGAAGGCGATGCGCTCCGGGGGCAGGTCGTAGCGGCGGCTGAGCTCGAGCAGCCCCTCGGCCTTGTGGTCCATGTCGTAGGGCGTGGGGGTCCACGACACGATCTCGCCCGCCGCGTCGAAGCCGATGCGGTTGATGAACACGTCGGAGAACGGCAACTGCTCGCCGAAGAAGCGCGTGAGCACCAGATCGAGGCTGCCCGAGATCACCGCGACGCGGGCCCCCGCGGCCGTGAGGGCGGCGATGGTCTCGAGCGCGCCGTCCATGAGGCGCATGCCCGTCAACGCCTGGTCGATGGTGGCCCGCGTGGCGCCGCCCTTCTTCAGGGTGTGGATGTCGTGCGCGAACCAGTCGGCGTACGAGATGCGGCCCGCCAGGTAGTCTTCCATGGCCGCGCGGATGGCGACGGGGTCGGAGCCGAAGTGCCGGTGGAGCGTTTCCCACACGAACACGGTGTCATCGACCAGGGTGCCGTCGACGTCGAAGATGACCAGCGGGAACGGGGGCGATGTCACAGGATGGACCAGGGGTCGCCCTTGCCCTCGCGCAGCACGCGGGGCTCGGCTCCGGTGAAGTCGATGATGGTCGACGGCTCGGGCGCGATCGGGCCGCCGTCGATCACGAAGTCGAGGCGCTTGCCCATGGACTCCTCGATCTCGATCGGGTCGTCGACGTAAGCGTCGCCGGCGCTGCGGAAGGACGTGACCAGCAGGGGCAGGTCGAGGTCGGCGGCGATGGCCAGGGGGATGGGGTGATCGGGCATGCGCAGGCCGATGGTGCGGCGGTTGTCCCGCAGCATCAGCTTGGGGATCTCCTTGGAGGCTCCGAAGATGAACGTGTAGGGCCCCGGCAGGGCGCGCTTCAGCACCTTGAAGGCCGTGTTCGGGATCCCGTTGGTGTAGCGCGCGGCCTGGGCGAAGTCGGACACGATGATCGACAGGGGCTTCTTCTCGTCGAGATCCTTCAGCTCGTAGATGCGCCGGATGGCCTCCTTGTGCGAGATGGAGACCGCCAGCGCGTAGACCGTGTCGGTGGGGATGACGCCGACGGCGCCGTCGCGCAGCATCTGCACGGCCTTGTGCAGCACCCAGTGCTCGGGGGTTTCGGGGTCGACGCGGATCAGCATGGCGTTGCATCCTAGGCAGGGCGCGTGAGGCTGTCAACGCCCGCCGTTTTCTGCTACCCTGCAACGGTTTCTGCCAGAAGGCACATCCCATGCGACGCAACCTGCCGATCGTCGCCCTGCTGCTCGCCCTGCTGCCCTCGTCGGCCGGCGCGCGCGACCTGTTCCCGAGCGGGCGGCTCTTCGTCGCCAAGGCCATGAAAGAGACCGCAGCCTCCCGGTTCCTGTCGGTGGGGACGGCCTTCCAGTTCGCGCCGGTGAAGGCGCTGGCGAAACAGGCCGTTCAGGAGATCGAGAATCAGAGCCCCGAGGCGCGGCTGGTGTTCGACACGCTGCGCACGCTGCCACCCGAACAGGTCGACGCCGCCACGACGGCGGCCGAACAGGGAGGGCCCCAGCTGAAGGCGTACATCGCGGCGAACGTGCCGGGCCTCGACGCCGAGCAGACGACCGCGGTCAACGACGCCATCGACCAGTCGACGCCGCAGGAGCTCGCCGGCACCGCGGCCCTGGTGCGCATCGCGGCCGACCCCGAAGAGGCCTCGACGTTCATCTTCGAGCCCTTCGTCGAGGTGAACACCGAGTGGGTGTCGGTCGAGCTCGCGGTGCCGCTGGCGGGTTTCGTGACCACCACGGCCGGCTCCACCGAGTTCGCGCTCGGCAACCTGACCCTCGACACCAAGCTCGGCTGGGTCTCGGGCGAGGATATCGGCTACGGGGTCTCCGGCGGCATCGAGGCTTCGTTCCCCACCGGACGCAGCGCACGCATCAACACGCTGGCGCTGGCCAACATCTTCTCGGGGCCGAAGTTCCTGAAGAACTACCTGTCCTTCGCTCCCTACGTGGTGGCGGGGGTTGACGTGTGGCTCTTCAACTTCCAGGGCTACGCCAAGCTGGTGCAGATGTTCGCGATGGGCAGCGGGACCGAGCTCGGGAACGCCACGTACCTGCAGTACGGCCTGGTGGCGGCGCTGGCGCCCTGGCGCTTCCTGAACGTGACGGCCGAGCTGAACGGCGCGGTGAACATGTTCGAGGCCGCGCCGTTCGACGCGGTGTACCTGACGCTCGGCACCAAGTTCTCGCTGTGGTTCGTGCGCCCGGGCGTGGCCGTTCACGTCCCCCTGTTCCAGCAGGCGCCGGCGGTCTACTCCGGCTTCGGGAGCGGAACCTTCGGGTCGCCGGCCGACTGGAGCATCATCGCGTCATTGTCCTTCGACTTTTAGGACGGGGGGTTCCGATGCCAGTCTCCGTGGTCCTGGGTCTCCAGTGGGGAGACGAGGGCAAAGGCAAGATCTGTGACCTGTTCGCCGAAGGCTACCGGTACGTGCTGCGCTTCCAGGGTGGCAACAACGCCGGGCACACGATCTATGTGAACCGCGCCGGCCAGGAGCAGCGCGTGGTGCTGCACCTGATCCCGTCGGGCATCTTCCGCCCCGACACCGTGAACCTGATCGG
>Ga0172370_10000564_pt1 | contig 57755 bp, 49 predicted proteins | sample LakKiv5m_FD_114538 | JGI IMG/M metagenome (GOLD analysis project Ga0172370, IMG submission 114538) | Freshwater microbial communities from Kabuno Bay, South-Kivu, Congo - kab_022012_11.5m | ecosystem: Environmental > Aquatic > Freshwater > Lake | place: Democratic Republic of the Congo... | reverse complement strand
CCCGCCTACCGTTACCTGCACCCGTTTCGCCCCCTTGACCACGTGGAAGCAGGTGAGCAGGTAGCCGTCGGCATGCACCACGAAGCCGGTGCCCGAGCCGTCCGGCTCATCGGCGGCAAAGAGCGGGAGCATTATCCCACAGAGGAGCAGGACGCAGGAGACCAAGTGCGCCATCAGTCGATTCCACATGAGAACCTCCTCGAAGAACGCGATTGATTTGCTATGCTTTTGTTAATTGTAAGACCAAAGCAGGAGATTGTCAAAGAATCTTGCGCACTATGGCATCCGCCATCCTTGCCACCCTTGCCATCTCCTTCACGTCGTGCACACGCACGATGTCGGCGCCGTTTTGAATGGCGATGGCGACGGTGGCGGCGGTGCCTTCCACGCGATCCTCGGGGGGGAGGTTGCCGAGCACCTTGCCGATGGTGGACTTGCGCGAGGCGCCGATCAGCACCGGCTGGCCGTAGGAGGTTAGCTCGCGCAGGCGGCGGAGCAGCTCAAGGTTGTGCTCGACGGTTTTGCCGAAGCCGAAGCCGGGGTCGAGGATGACCTGTTCGCGCCGGATGCCGGCGGCTTCGGCGAGTGCGGTGGACTCCTGCAGGTAATCACACACTTCGGTCATCAGGTCGTCGTAGTGGGGGTTCTGCTGCATGGTGCGCGGCGTGCCCTGGATGTGCATTACTACCACCGCGGCGCCCGCCTTCGCCGCCACTCCGGCCGTCTCCGGGTTGAAGCGCAGGCCGCTGATGTCGTTGACGATGGTCGCCCCGGCGCGCAGCGCTTCGCGAGCAACGGCGCTTTTATAAGTATCGACGGAGATGGGTGTCGGGAAGCGCTCGGTAAGCGCGGCGATGACGGGGACGATCCGTCGCAATTCCTCTTCGAGGGGCACTTCTTCCGCACCGGGCCGGGTGGATTCGCCGCCCACGTCCAGTATGTCCGCGCCGTCCGTAATCATGCGCTCCGCTTGCCGCATCGCGGCATCCATACTCCCGCCAAGTCCGTCGCCGGAAAATGAATCCGGCGTGACGTTGAGGATGCCCATGATGTAAGTTTTTTTGCCGAGTGGCAGCTCATACCGCCCGCAGCGCAGCATTCCGCCCCGCCGATCATAATTTGCCAGCGCCGTCAGGATTGCCTCCGCCAGCGCCGCCGGCTCGCCCGGCTGCAGCCGTAGTGCGTCGCACACTTTACCATACTGGGTCTCCGTGCCGACCAGCACCAGGTCTCCCCTGGCACCGATAATTTGGCAAGTCGATATGCCGCCTTCAGCAAGCAGGATCTCTTGCAACATGATAGCCGCCGGCGTGGGCACGCCATCCAGCCGTATCACCCGCAGCATCGCATGTTTTGCCCATCGCCGCGCCGAACCGAGGCTTATCCGCTCCATCTCGTGGGCGACAGCGTCTTCGTCGGGGACAGCAAGGATGCGTGGAGCGGCTACTTGCATGCGAAAACCTCACTCATATTAGAATGACGAGTGGCTAATGAGATGAACCAGGAAAGCTTTCATGATATTAGCAAACTTACCGCTTACCGGAGAGACTAGCCACTCGCCACTAGTCACTAGCCACTATATTAATGCACGATCTTCACTTCATTTTCCCCGCCGAAATCATCGTCGGAGAAATCGACGGTTTGCAGCATTATGAGACCGAGCGGGCTGAGGAGATAGCCGGTCTGGTGCAGGGTCAGCTCCGGCTCGCGCTGGAGTTGATAGCGGAAGGGCACGTCCATCTTCGTCCGCGCCAGCAACTGTTCGAGCTGCACGCGGTCAAGCACGTTGATCGCTTCCATCGCCGTGGTGCCGATTTCGCCGTGCTGGTCGATGGAGGTGGCGCGCAGGAAGGAGGCCATGGCGGACTGCAGTTGACCGAGCGCCTGGTAAATGACGCCCAGCTTGAAGTGATGATACGGCTGATCGGGGTCCAGCCGCACGACCTGCCGCAGAATGTCGCGCGCGTCCGCCAGGCGGCCCTGCTGGTAATATCCCCAGGCGAGCAGGTCCAGCGCCGTCGGGTCCTGCGCGTTGCGGGCCAGCAGGCGCTCCGCGTGCGGAATCAGCTCCGGCGCGGTGCTGTCCTGCTGCAGCAACTCGGTCATCAGGCTCAGCAGATCGGCGTCGGAGGGATCTACCTTGAGGAACTGATCCAGGCAGACGATGGCCTGGCGCAGCCGGCCGGCCTCGTACAGCACCATGGCCAGCCGCCGAATGCTCTCCGGGTCGTCCGGCACCATTGCCCGCGCGCGCTCCAGCATGGCAATGGCCGCGTCCACGTCGTCCAGCCGGTATTCGGCGAAGGCCAACTGATGCATGGCTTGCACGGAGTCGGAGTCCAGCTCCAGCGCGCGGGTTGCCAGGGCGCGCGCGTCATCGAAGCGGTCCTCCAGCAGCGCGATATGCGCCAGCGCGCACTTGTGGGCGGGATTATTCGGATCCAGCGCATCGGCGTGTACGTATGCCGATTTTGCCAGGTCCATGTTGTCCTGCGAGCTGAAGGTGAAACCGAGCTCGGCGTAAACCCGCGGATTTTCCGGATCCAGCTCCGCCGCCCGCTCCAGCAGGGCGAAGGCGTCGTCCAGTCGGCCCAGCTCGTTCAGGCAGAAGGCCTTCGCCAGCAGCGCGTCGCGAAAGATGGCCGGCAGCAGCAGCACTCCCTTGGATTGTCTTGGCGGGCTCTTCTCACCTTCGATCCGGTACACGCGGTCGCGCCGCCTCCGCGGCAGCCTGCGGAGTACCTGGTCGAAATAGGCGATGGCATCCTCCAGCAAGCCGGCGTCCACCAGCTCCCGTCCGGTGTGATAGGCTTCCTGAATCGATTGGAGTTCGTCTTGATTGAACTTCGGCACTCAACCCGCCTTTCAAGTGTCTGTTATTGCTATTCGCCGTCCTTCTGCGGATTCCTGCCGGTTTTACTTGTCCTGATATAAGACAATATCGGCATTTTCGAACACCGACCAAACACTGAACCATATAGAGCGACAGTTCTGTCATACTTGCTCTATTACCGTAGGGGCGAAGGGCCTTCGCCCCTACGAAAACAGGTATTGCGCCGACCGCTTAATTTTATCTCAGAATACTATTGACAATTCAGTTTGATGCAAGTATTATTCGGTAATCGCTTAACAGGGAGGAACCCCATGTCTACGGTACTGATTCAGCGGCAGGGTCTGCTCGCCGCGCTTGCCCGGAGAAATTTGAGCCAGGCCAAGTTTGCGAAGCAGCTCAGTTGCAGCCCCGGCTATCTGTCCGAGCTGCTGCAGGGGCGTTATCAACCATCGGCGGAATTGCGCGACCGCATGATCGCCGTGCTGAACGGTTCGGCATTCGGTGATATCCCACCGGTGCAATGGGACGATCTGTTTATTGCCGATGAGGAAAACGGCGGAAAGGAAGAGGCCATGTCCACCCGAATATGCATTTTCGACACTACCCTGCGCGACGGCGAGCAGTCGCCCGGCGCCAGCATGAACATCGAGGAAAAGCTGGAGGTGGCCCGCCAGCTTGCCCGTCTTGGCGTAGACGTGATCGAAGCGGGCTTCCCCATCTCCTCGGAGCGGGATTTCGATGCGGTGCGCACCATTGCCGCCGAAGTGCGAGGGCCGATCATCGCCGGGTTGTGCCGCGCCAACGAGCAGGATATCCGCCGCGCCGCGGAAGCGGTGGCAATCGCCCCGCGCCGCCGAATCCACACCTTCCTGGCCACCTCCGACATTCATATGCAGTATAAGCTGAAAAAGACGCGGGAGGAAGTGCTCGTTATGGCGGTGAAGGCGGTTGAGTTGGCTCGCTCGCTGTGCGACGATGTCGAGTTCTCGGCCGAGGACGCCACCCGCTCCAACGTGGACTTCCTCTGCCGGATTATCGAGGCAGTCATCGACGCCGGCGCCACCACGGTTAACATTCCCGACACTGTCGGATATGCCGTGCCTGAGGAGTTCGGAGAGCTGATCGCCACCATTAGATCGCGCGTGCCGAACATCGATCGGGCGGTAATCAGCGTCCACTGCCATAACGACCTGGGATTGGCGGTCGCCAACTCAATGGCCGCCGTGCGCAATGGCGCCGGTCAGGTGGAATGCACCATCAACGGCCTGGGCGAGCGCGCCGGCAACGCGGCGTTGGAAGAAGTGGTGATGGCCATGCGTACCCGCGGCGACCAGTATCGCGCGGCCACCGGTATCAACACACGGGAGATAACGCGCACCAGCCGACTGGTCAGCGACATCACCAGCATCCCTGTTCAGCCGAACAAGGCCATCGTCGGCGCGAATGCCTTCGCCCACGAAGCGGGCATCCATCAGCACGGCATACTCTCCAACAAGCTCACATATGAGATCATGAACCCCGAGGATGTGGGCGCCGGTGAAAGCAAGCTGGTGCTGGGCATCCACTCCGGCAAGCACGCCATCTTGCGTAAACTGCTGGAAATGGGCTACGAGCTGTCCGACGATCAGCTCGACAAAGTCGTGATGCGCGTGAAGGAAGTGGCGGAAAAGAAGAAGCAGATCACCGAGCGCGATCTGGAATCCATCGTGATGGACGAAACGAACCTGGTGACCGAACGCTACCGCCTCGATTACATGCATGTGGTGGCCGGCTCCGGCGTCATCCCCACCGCCACTGTGCGCCTGACCTGTGACGATAAGGCGATCACCGAAGTGGGCATCGGCGTGGGATCGGTGGATTCCGTGTATAAAACCATCGCCGACGTGGTTGATCTGCCCCACCGGCTGGTTGATTACGTAGTGCACTCGGTCACCGGCGGCACCGACGCCCTCGGCGAAGTTACCGTGCGCATCAGCGACGCTGACGGCCACATCTTCTCGGGCCGCGGCGCCAGCACCGACATCATCGACGCCAGCGCCAAAGCCTACGTCCAGGCGCTCAACCGCCTCTCCAACCACCTGCCCAGCGGGCAGTCGTCGGATCAATTGGAGACGGTGTAGGCCGGCGGTTGTGCGATCCATGCTCCTTTGCGTCTTTGCGCCTTTGCGTGAAAGAAAGAAGAGTTTCACACAAAGGCGCAAAGACGCAAAGGATCTATTATTCCAATGTATCGAGCGTATCGAGCAACCTGGCCGACCTGCTCGAAGGTTCGCTGGGATTATGATCTTCCGCGCGGCATCACGCGCTGGCAATTTGAGTGGTAAGATAGATCGACTAGCTGCTAAAGTAATAAAGAAATAACTCAAAACTCGTCAAGCCACTCTCGTACCTGCCGCGCGTATTGCGGGAAGGCCGTCTCCGGCCCGGCCAGTTCCGGGATCCAGCGTTTTTCCCACTCCAGCGTCAGGTAGCCGTCATACCCCATGTCCTTCAGCGCGTGCAGCGCGGCCTTCAGCGGCACGTCGCCGTGGCCGAGCAGGGTGTAGGTGTAGCTTTCGCCGTCCGCGTTGAGCACGGAGTCCTTCAGGTGGGTGGCGGCGATATGGCCGTTGAACTGCTCCAGCGTCTGTACGATTGATTCGCCGGCAATGCGGTACGGGTGGTGAATGTCCCACAACACCTTCACCGCCGGGTGGTTGGTCAGGCGGATCAGCTCCATCAGGAGGTCGCTGCGGATCAGCGCATCGTGGGTCTCGACGACGGCGGTCACCCCGCGCTCGCGCGCATAGTCGCCGATCTCGCGCAGCGACTCCGCGGCGCGGTCATATGCTTCGGAGGGCAGCAGCGTCTCCGGCACGCTGCCGCCGAACAGCCGCACGCACGGCGCGCCTACCTCCTTCGCCAACTCGATATAACGCCTGGCATGGGTGACGGCTTCCTTACGATCAACCTCCGCTCCGGCGGAGGCGACCACCGTCACCGAGCTGGACAGGCAGGACACCCCTACGCCGGCGTCCTCCAGCTTCGCGCGCGTCTCCGCAATAAGCGCCGGCGAGAACTCCGGCGCGTTCACCAGGTCGATCTCGGACAGCAGGCCGCGGAACTCGATGCCGTCGTATCCATCCCGTTGCGCCGCCGCGAAGATCTGGTCCAGCGTCCACTCCGGACAGCCGAGGGTACTGAAGGCGATTTTCATGGTTAACCTATCTTCCGTATAACTGATACTTCCCGCCGCTATATTATACTTTACTGGATAGACCGGCGATGTATGCTTCAACAGCATCATTAGCTTCTTATAAACCAATACTGGTTTCCTGTCTCAACACTTTGATCGCTTCGATTTTTCGTTCTGGATCTTGCGCCAACATTTTTACATGTTCCGATAGCTCTATTTCCGATGCCTTGACATTTAAGTGCTTGAGCAATAGATTGAGCTTTCGATCAATCAATACAAGGCGATTGCCGAGTATGCCAAAAGCAAACAATAGTATTATTATTAAAAATAGCAATACTACTTGTTCTGCAGTCATTGTCGCCCTCCAAAACCTTGCAGGATAAAGGAAAATCGTATTATCTGAACAACCTTCGCGCCGATTCATTCACCTTCGCGCGGATGCGCTCCTCGTCCAGCGCCAGCAGTTTTCGGTCTTCCATCAGCACCTGTCCGTGCACTATAACGGTGTCTACGTCGCTGCCGTAGGCGGCATACACCAGGTTGGATACCGCGCGGCCCGCGGGCGTCAGGTGAGGCTTGTTGAAGTCGAAGAGGATAATGTCGGCCAGCTTGCCGGTCTCCAGCGCGCCCAGCTCGGGCAGATTCAGCGCCAGCGCGCCGCCGCGGGTGGCCAGGCGCAGCGCTTGGGGGGCGCTAACCGAAGTGGGATCGCCGCCTACCTTGTGCAGCAGCGCGGTGAGCCGCATCTCGCGCATGATGTCCAGCGTGTTGTTGCTGCCCGCGCCGTCGGTGCCCAGCCCCACGGTGATGCCGGCGTTCACAAAGCCGGGCACGGGCGCGGTGCCGGAGCCCAGTTTCATATTGCTGCTCGGGCAGTGGGCAACCCCCACGCGCCGTTCGGCCAGGATATTCATCTCCTCTTCAGACGGGTGAACGCAGTGCGCCGCCACCGTCGGCATGGCAAACAACCCCACCCGGTTCATCGCGGCGATGGGCGTCATTCCGGTTGCCTGCAGGCTTTGCGCCACCTCGTCGCGCGTCTCCGACAGGTGGGTATGCACCCCCACCCCAAGCTCGGATGCCGCCTCGACGATGCGCCGCAGCATGGGATCCGGCACCGTATACGGCGCGTGCGGTCCGAAGTAGGGGATGATGCGCGGATGGCCCTCGTCTATGAAGGTCTTTACCCGCTCGATGGCGCGGTCGAGGATGGCGTCGCCCTCCGGCAAGATGCCGATCACCACGCCGGACAGGCAGGCGCGGATGCCGCTCTCCCGCGCGGCGTCGGCCACCGCCTCCACGTGCCAGTACATGTCGTTGAAGGTGGTAACTCCCGCGCGAAGCATTTCGGCGATGCCCAGCAGCGACGCCCAGTAGACATCCTCCGGCGTAATATGCGCCTCCACCGGCCAGATCTTCTCCTCCAGCCAGGTTTTCAACGGCAGGTCGTCCGCCGCACCGCGAAACAGCGTCATCGCCAGGTGCGTGTGCGCGTTAATCAACCCCGGCAGCGCCACCTTCCCCGCCGCGTCGATCACCCGCGCGCCCGGCTTTGCCGCCGGCGCCCCGTCCGCTTGACCGGCATAAAGAATGCGCGCGTCAGAGATAACGATCGTCGCGTCGTCGATGACGGTAAAGCGGTCGTCCATTGTGATGGCGCAGGTGTGCCGCAGGTGTAGATCGGGCATATTTATCCTCTACTGAGCGTCGTCCGACTCGTCAGATTCTTTCATTATACAACCAATACAACCGTTTGCCAATCATTCCTCTACCGGCTTCTTCACCACCAGTAGCCAGCCGGTCCCGACCACCCCGATTGACGCGGCGACTACGAATGGCAGCCAGGGGAGGAAAGCCTCCGAATTGGGCGATTGCACGCGGCGCATGACGAAGGTGAAGAACATGGCGCCCAGGCCGCTCAACATCACGGAGAGTCCGATGGCGGTGGAGCGCACCCGGACGGGCACCAGCTCGGAGACGTAGCCGGTCTGCAGCCAGCGCACGAATTGCCGGGTCATCTCGAAGAGGGCGCAGGCGATGAACAGCGTCCAGGCGGAAGGCGCGAGGCCGATGCCCAGCCCGAACGCGGCGAAGGCGGCCAATATCAGCGCGGCAATGCGGATCGACAGTCGCCGGCCCGCCAAAAGGCCCACCAGCAGACCGCCGATGAGCTGCATGAAATTCCCCAGCATCAGCAGCATGTTCCAACCGTGGTCGTCCGCGCCGCGAATCAAGCCGATATGCCCCTCGCCCGCGCGGTATGGAAGGTAAATGTTCGTCGCCTGGAACAGCGTCGAGCTTAGCAGCGACAGCGGCAAGATGATCCACAGGAAGACCGGCGCGCGAGCGATGGAGAGTGCCTCCAGCCAGGATATGCCGCGCTTTTCGACGACCGCTTCCGTACCGTGGCTGGCCTGCTGTCCCCAACCCCACAGCAGCACGGCGCACAAACCGGCCAGGATGACGATCAGCAGCAGGGATGGAAAAAATCGCTCTGCTCCGTCCACATGCAGCATGCGGCCGCCGGAAGATACCAGTAAACCACCGGCCAGCGGCGCGAAGGTGCCGCCGAATCCCATCGAAGCCATCATCAGGCCGTTCGCCAGTCCGCGCTGCCGCTCCGGCACCGCCTGGGTCAGCGAAATGCTGCCGATCCAGATCAGTGCGCTCGCAATGCCCAGCAGCGACGCCGCGGCGATCAGTCCGGCGCCGGACGACGCGCTTCCACCGTGCAAGAATAGCGTGAGAGTTACACCGAAGATGAAAGTCAACAATCCCAGCGCCCAGGTGATGCGCTCGCCCAGGTGGTTCCCCAGCGCGCCCGCCAGCGGCGAGCCGGCGATCCACGCCAGGATAGAATAAAAGCCGTAGGTCTCCCAGGCGTTCCGCGGCATTCCGCGCGCCGGGAAATAGAGCGGCAGCAGGTATGCCAGCAGCACTTGCACGAAAAAGCCGACCAGTGTTGCCGCCACCACCACCGGCAACCGGGCGGCGCCATGGGCGAGATGGGCATGTTTTTGCGTCGTGGTATTGACCACGCTATTACTATTGCCCGTTAAACGTGAATTTCCTGCTGGAGAGGCTCAAGGTTGAGGACCGAAGGCTTAGGGCTGAAGGCTGAGGGGCTGAGGACTGAAGGCTAAAGGCTGAAGGAAAAACGGAGCCCCTCTGCTTTCAGCCCTTAGCCTTCAGCTCCCAGCGTGTCAATCACCGCGCGCAACCGTTGCTGAGCTTCGATCGCCTTCGCTCCGAGCCGTTGCTGCGCGTCCTGGTCCAACACGCTGAACATGGCCTCAGGGTCAATAATGCCCACTTCCACCGATCCGTCCAACTCCCGCAGCACCACGTTGCACGGCAGCAGCAGCCCGATGTTGCGCTCGACGGACAGCGCCTCGAAGGCCAGCGTAGGATTGCAGGCGCCGAGGATGAGATACGGCTCGATCTCCTTGCCGATCTTCGCCTGCAGCGTCTGCCGCACGTCGATTTCCGTCAGCACGCCGAACCCCTGTGCCTTGAGCGCCTCGACGGTGCGTCCCTTCACCACTTCCATCGTGCCGGGCACGACGGTCTTCATTGCGAATTGCGCCATTGGGCAGCCCTCCCGGCCTTATTATGCTCCGCCTGGCCGCTCCGCCGGGGTGCGTTGAAACCGACAATAACCGCCGTACCTGCAATTACTCACGTAGGGGCGACAGGTACATGCCGTATATGGATTCATGTATTACATCAATTCCAGGTATCGAGAAGATTTTTCAGCGGCAACTTCTTATAAAATATCGAGGATCTTTTTCGTCCATCGCGGAATTCGACCACCAGATAAGCATTGTTATTTCCACCCCATACCACGGGCGTTCGTTCTTCAACAGAGGACGGTTCGCCCAATGCCTGTTTCGCATGCTCGAAAGTATCACCAACTTTGAGGTGCATCTCATCGTTATTAAACAGAATGACTCTGTCATCCTTAAACAGCGCATAATATGACACATTGGGGGAATCCCAGAAGACATGCGTATATTTGCCCGGCAACTGGATCCCTTCCGAACCCAGGCTCCGTTTGATATCGGCATAGGTTAAATCTAACTGTGTATGCTTCACCATTTCCTGAGTCAGCGGCGGGTTGCCGGCAAAATCAGCCTCCGTGGGCACCTTCACAAGCGTCGGGCCAGGGGCGGGAGCGGTCCCCGTTCGTGTCCTGCAACCGATAATGAGCAGGCCGATGAACAGCATAGCCGGAAAGAAGAATGACTTCTGCATGGCATCTCCTTATTATCTCTTGCGTAACCGCTCAGGATTATCATTCATTTGCTACTCTGACTGCGGGAGTAGCATAGGCAGACGGGGATCTTGCACCCTCCCAGACTGAGAGTGGGATTTCCACAGCTTGCCTGTAAGCAGGCGGGGCTCTCGCACCCTTCCAGACTGAGAGTGTCCCTTCCACCGCTGGCCTATCACAGTTCCCCAACTCAAAACTCAAAACTCAAAACTGGCTTGCTTTTCATCCTCCCGGCATAGTCTTCTCCCACACCGGCATCAGTTCCCATCGCCGGAAGCCGGCGCGCTCATACGCGGCGAGGGCGGGGTAGTTGTCCAGGCTGGTCGCAAGCAGAGATTCGACCGCGCCCCATTCCCGCAGGCGGTGCAGGCATTGCTTCGTCAGGATGCGCGCCAGGCCTTTGCCGCGGTGGGCCTCCTGGGTGTTGACGTGGCCGACCTGCCCGATGATGCCGCCGCCCGGCGCGGGTTGATAAGGGTAAAGCCGCGCTCCGCACAGAGCGACCTGCTCGTCCAGGCGCCGTGCGATGAAGCAGAATGGCCGCGCGTCGAACTCGGCGGGGAAGCTCGCTTCGTCGAGGGTGTATCCCTCCGGCAGCGGCTCGGTCTCGATTTCTCGCGCCAGCTCCGCCTTCATCAGCACCGCCGGCGCGCCGATGCGGTAGCCCATGCGCGTGAAAACCCGCGTGCTGTCGGACGCCCAGTGCGGCTGGCACGGCTCACGCCCGAGGATGTATCCCGCGTAAAACACCGCCGCGTTCCATGACGGGCCCATCAGCGCCCGCTGCCCGACCACGCGTGACTCGAACTCCGCTACCAGGCGCATTCCGTCCGCCGTAGCTCCGGGCGCGGTGGCCAGCAGGTGAATGAAGCCATGCTCGCGCCGCGCCTCTCCATGCAGGAAGGCCCGCGGCAAGCCGTCCGCATATGCCAGCAGCATGTTATGCGGTTGAAACAGCAGGCCCAGCGTCTTCCAGTGCTCGATCAACCGCCGGTCAACAGGCCGGCAATACGGCCAGCCGGCGATATAAGCGTTGACGAGTGCGACTGCATCGGCCTCCGTCTCCGGCCCGAATTCCCGTATCGTCACCCCGGCAGTCGTCACGTTATGCATGATAATGCCTCATCTTATCCGCTTGCGAAGGGTCAGGTCAATGGATGGCCTGACCTGTTCGCAACCGCCTGCCATGGCAAATGCCTGAAAACCGGGAACCCGCGGGGATCTGCCGTATTATCCGCTGTGTCAGGCGTAGCATGACCAATCGACGGTACAATGCCTGAAAAGGTGGCATTCCGGCCCGTGACGGAAGCATCGGTTCCGGGGTATCATTAATCGTCAAGGAGTCTAAATGGATTTTTCGCAAAGTGAAGAAACGATTCGCCAGACCAGGCTGCCCAATGGCGTGCTGGTCTTTACCGAAGAAATGCCCGGCGTCGAGTCGGTAGCGGTGGGCTTCTGGGCTGATGCCGGCTCGGTGGACGAAGGGGAAGGAGAGTTTGGGCTCGCGCACTTCCTCGAGCACATGATCTTTAAAGGCACCGAGAAGCGCACGGCACTCCAACTGGCCGAGGAGATGGAGGATGTCGGCGGGCAGATCAACGCCTATACCGAACGGGAGCTGACCCACGTCTTCGCCCGCGCCTTGGCGGAGCACCTGCCGGTCGCGGTCGATCTACTCGGCGATATGATCTGCCACAGCGTCTTCCCGACCGACGAGACGGAGCGCGAGCGCCAGGTGATCGTGGAGGAGATTCGCAAATACGAAGCGGTGCCGGAGGAACGCATCCATGACCTTATTATGGAAAGCCTGTGGCGGGATGGTGGGCTGGGGCACTCCATCCTTGGCAGTGTGGAGAGCGTGCGCGGATTGACGGGCGCCGACCTGTCCTCCTGCTGGCGCCGTCACTTTGGCGCCGATCGCGTGATCGTCACCGGGGTCGGCAAGCTGCGGCATGACGAATTCGTCGATCTGGCGGGCACCGCCTTTGCCGGCCTGCCGGCGCCGCCGGTGCTGCGTCCCGCCCAGCCGGCAGGCCGGCGAGTTCCCAACATCATAGTCGAAGAGGATGAGGAGCAGATCAATTTCTGCTGGGGCGGGCACAGCTACCCGGCGGGCGACGACCGCAACTTTTCGCTGGCCATCCTCGACGCCATCTTCGGCGCCAGCGCTACCTCGCGGCTGTTTCAGGAAATCCGCGAGAAGCGCGGCCTGGCCTACGATATCTCCACCGAGGCGATCGGCTTTCGCGATACGGGCGTCTTCTACGCCACCGGCGCCTCCAATCCGGAAAGCTTTCCCGAGGTAATGGCGCTGATGCGCCGCGAGGTTGAGCGCCTGCGCCGGGAAGGTATTACCGACCGCGAGCTGGCGCGCGCCCGCGAGCAGATGAAGTCAGGGCTGGCGATGGCGCAGGAAAGCACACTGGAGCGCATGCGCCGCCTGGCCACCCACTACTTCACCTGGGGTGAAATTTACCCCCTGCGCTACCTCATCCAGCGGCTCGACCAGGTGACGCGGGATGAGGTGATGCAGACCATCACTGAAATCCTCGATCCCGACCGCTGGTCTTTCGCCGCCATCGGTCCGGTGGCGGAGGAGGAAGCGGAGGCGTTTCTTTCGGCGGCGGGATAAACAAGGATAGATTACTCTCGGATACGAATGCGTTTTTCATCGACGATCAAGAGCCGATGTCGTATCATTTCCGTGTCTAAAACGTTGAGTAACCGTTTAACGACAGACAGGATACAGGGGATATCCTGTGACTTCGGCGGCATACGCCAGCGCCGCTTGAATATCATCCGGAGAAAGCGTCGGATATTGCCCTCGAATCTCTCGTTCGCTTATCTCTGCCGCGAGATTATCGAGGATAACAGACGCCGGAATACGCGTGCCTTTCACGCAAGCTGTTCCATGACAGACTTTCGGATTAACGATGATGCGTTCCGACCAATGCTGTCCCATGAAACATTCCTCACCCGGTGTGTAATGCCGCAACCAGTGATATTATAACATATCCTATGCTTACGATTCATCAACTTCTGACCGAGGTGATCCCAAAGCTGGAGGCTGCCGGCATAGAATCCCCGCGGCTGAACGCGGAGGTATTGCTTGCGCACGTGCTGGGCAAGGAGCGCGGGTGGATGTGGGCGCATCCGGAGTTCGCGCTTATGGAGGATAATGAAGAGCGTTTCCGCCTGCTACTCGCCCGGCGGCTGGGACGCGAGCCGCTGGCATATTTGCTGGGCGAGTGGGAGTTTTATGGGCGCCCGTTCTTCATCACCCCCGATGTGCTGGTGCCGCGACCCGAAACCGAATTGCTGGTCGAAGCGGTGCTCGACTGGACGCGCGAGCACCGGGCCGCGGTGCTGGCGGATATCGGCGCCGGCAGCGGGGCTATCGCCGTCAGCCTTGCGCTTGAGCTGCCGCGCGCCCGTATCGTCGCGGTGGACCTGTCGCCCGCCGCGCTGGCGGTGACCCGGCGCAACGCCGCTCGCCATGGCGTGCGCGAGCGGCTGGTCTTGCTGGAAGGCGATCTGCTGGAGCCCGTGCGACAGGCCGAGCTGGCGCCGCTCGACGCCATTGTAGCAAACCTGCCCTATATTGCGGAGGAGGAATACATCACCCTGATGCCGGAGGTGCGCGAGCACGAACCCTCGCTTGCTTTGCGGGCGGGGGAAGGCGGATTGGCGCTCATTCGGCGGCTGATCGCGGAGGCGCCCCCCCTGCTGGCGCCCGGCGGCCTGCTGGCGCTGGAGGTGGGCGCGGGACAGGCGGAAGAAGTGGCGCGGCTGCTGGCGGAAAACGGCTGGCGCCGGTTTCGCATTATCGAAGATTACAGCGGCATTCCACGCCATGTATTGGCGGTATTTTAAGCTCAAGAGGGAACCTTGTGCGCGCCGGCGCCGTCTTATAATACTGGTGAGCTGTTACTCCTCCTCAGGATTGAGAAAACCGCGCGTTGGGAATATAATAACAATTGACGGCCTGGTAAAGGTTCCAGCGACAGCTACATTCGCACTCGGGAGGTTTTAATGCGCGTTGTCATCAGCGCCTTACTCGTCACCTTGACCATCGTGATCGTTGTCGGTTGCGGCGGTGGAGGGGGCGGTGGCGTTACTCCCCAGACCACCGGCTCGCTGGCCGGGTATGTCTACGCCGGGTCCGGCGGCGCAATGATCGCCAGCGCTCTAGCGCGCGCCGATCTGGCGCCGCTCACCGATGCGGTCGTCACCGTGCGAGGCCAGCAGATCAGCGCCGTGACCGACGGCGCCGGGCAATTCATCCTTGACGGAATCTATACCGGCGCCCGACAGTTCTACGTCGAGTGCGACGGCTACACCCGCTCTTCCTTCTCGATGGATATCGCCGAAGGACCGAATACTTTTCCCTCGTCGATAAGCCTGGAGACGGCGACGCTGAAGTGGATGATAATGGTCTACATGGCGGCGGATAATAACCTGGATACCGATGGATTCGCCGACCAGGATATGAACGAAATGAAGGAAGCCCCGAATTCGCCGGACGTGATGACGCTGGTGCTTTCGGATCGTTATGGACCAAACAATACCCGGTTATTTCGGATTCAACAAAACACCGAGCCAGCAGTCATATACGACCCCGGCGAACTGAATACCGGCGATACAGCTACCCTGGGCTGGTTCGTCAATTATTGCCAGACCGACCCCGGCCTGCCCCGCGCCGAGCACTATATGCTGGTGTTGTGGGACCACGGCTCCGGCTGGAGCTCTTATGACGACCGCTCGCTGTCGCTGCGCGCCATCGGCATCGATGATACAAGCGGGGGCGACACCATGCGGATCGTCGAGATTCCGCCGGTGCTGACGCAACCCTATCCCATCGACATCATCGCCACCGACGCCTGCCTGATGGCCCAGCTCGAAGTGGCCTATGAATGGCGCTCGAGCAGCGATTACCTGGTGGGTTCCGAGGAGCTGACCGCTGGGGACGGCTACGATTATACCCGCGTACTCACCTTCATCAATTCCAGCGAAGCGCTGGCGATGGCGCCCGGACAATTTGCCGGCGGCATTGCCCAGCAGGCGTATGACGGATGGGTGGCGAACTACGGGCCGGGAAGCATTGCGCCCGTCATCTCGGTCATCGATCTGCGGCGTCTCGGCGCGCTGGCCACCGCATTGGATACCTTGGCAGGCCGCCTGAAGTCCATCGGCAAGAATTACCCCTCACAGTTGAGCAATATTTATAACTCGGTGCAAGCTTTCGGATATGCCTTCGATGACCATCGGGTGGACCTGTATCATTATGCCGAGTTGCTCTCAAATAACATCAACGACGGAAACCTGCGCACCGCGGCGACGCAATTAAAAAGCGCCATTTCTTCGGCGGTGACAACGAATCTCTACAGTACACTGCGCCCCAATGCTCACGGCATCGGCATATACCTGCCAACGAAAACCGCCTACAATCGTGATGCCGCCGGCAGTTATCCAGGACTCCAGCTTAGCGCCGATACTCGCTGGAATGAATGGCTGGCCAATCAGCCGGCGTGGTAGATGACAGGTGAGCATAGGAGACTGTCCCGGCCTACCGTGAAACAGTGATGGTCATGTTGGCAGACAAACGGCGGAAACGAGGTAGGGGCTGTCCCCGCTATGGAACGCTAACGGTTGCGTTCGACGGGGACAGTCCCAGACCTTTCCTCTAATCAATAACGACCGACTTAAAGCGCGGCAGGTAATCGCGGTTCTTCTCCAGCATCTTCCCCACCATCTCCTTTATTTCCGCCATGGAGAGCACGGCGGCGGAGAGGGGATCGTAGAGGACGGACTGCATCACCAGGCGCGGGTCGCCGGTGAGCGCGGCCTCCACCGCCATCTCCTCTACCGCAATGCTGACGTTGTTCATGGCGGCGAGCTGCGCCGGCAGGGCGCCGACGTGGATGGCGTTGAACCCACGGCGATTGGCCACTACCGGCACCTCGACGCACGCGCCTTCCGGCAGGTTGGTGATGATGCCGGTGTTGGGCACGTTGCCGTTGAACTCATACGGCTCGCCGCCCAGGTAGGCGTTGATGATGTTTGCCGCGTATTCGGCGCCCCGGCGCAGGTCCAGCGGCTCGGTGCTCTCCAGCCATTGCCGGGTGTCCTCCCGCCAGGCATCTTCGCGAGCGAGGTAATGATCGAGGATATACGCATAAACGCCGGGATTCCAGCCGGTGCCGGTCGTGCAGTATTTCGCTATCAGTTCGGGCCGCTTGCGGAACCACCAGTTATACTCCGAGTTGTGTCCGCTGGACTCGGTCACGTAATAGTCAAGGTGCAGGAACATCTCGTTGCGCACCTGCTCGTGGTTGTAAACTTCGGGCCGCTTCATCGCCTCGCGCAGCAGCGGATAGGCGTCCCGTCCCTTCCAGCAATATTTGACGAACCATGCCTGGTGGTTGATGCCGGCGCAGACGAAATCGATCTCCGACATCGGCGCGCCAATCCAGCCGGCGAGCATCGCCGCGGTGCCCTGCACGCTGTGGCAGAGGCCGGAGACCGGCACGCTTGTCTCGCGCTGCATGGCGCGGCAGAGCATGGCCATGGGATTCGTGTAGTTGAGCAGGATGGCGCGCGGAGCATAACGCTCCATGTCCTTGCAGATATCCACCATCACCGGGATGGTGCGCAGCGCGCGGAAGATGCCGGAGACGCCGCGGGTGTCGCCGACGTTGGTGTCCACGCCGTATTCCTTGGGAATCTCGATATCGTAGCGCCAGACGTCCACGCTGCCGTTAAGGATGGTGCAGAGCACGGCGTCCGCGCCTTCCAGCGCCTTCGCCCGGTCGGTGGTCGCTTCCACCTTCGCCGGGTAGTTACCCTGCGCGATGATCTTCTCCGTCGCCTGCCGCGCGAATTCCAGCCGCTCTTCGTCGATGTCCATCAGCGAGATGGTCGCGTCTTCCAGCAGCGGGAAGGTGAACACGTCTTTCACCAGCCCGCGCGTGAATCCGAGGCTTCCCGCCCCGATGAAGGTGATTTTTGCCATGTCGTAAACCCTCGCAAGTAGAATGATTTGCCTTGCTCACTATTCCGCAAAGGGGCAGGCAATTCCTTCTTGCCTGGGATCGCGGACCTCCGAGTCCGCGCGCGTGTCGATGCGAATATCCGGGTTCCAATAGGACGTATGGATCGGCATGCATTCCGTGTCTTTCTTTCAGCAGCCACAGTTGGCGATCAAAAGGAGAGATCATGCGGTACTGGGGTTATCTGGTCGCCATTCCGTGCCATATCATGACCCGACAACGCAATGATTGTTGCGCGCCGTTCGTGAGCGACCTGGGCATCGCCGCCGGCATCTCCGTCATGCTGCTTTCTTTTGGACCGGGTGTGCTCTTTCTGTATAGCGAACGCCTCCGCCGTCTGCAGCCGCGTAATTCGTCCGGCGCGGAACTGTCGTCAAAATTGGCACACGCGGACTCGGAGGTCCGCGCTCCCAGTCTACTCCTGAATCCGCCGCACGTAGATATCCTGCGCTAGTGGCTTGTCGAGGGCGATCTGGGTTTGGCCGACCTGGAAGACGACGCTGGGAAAGGTCTGAATAATAGACACCGGGGCGCCGGGAAGGGCGCCGAGAGCCATCAACTTTTGCATGGTCTCCTGCTGGGTAGTCGAGAGATAGGCGATGGCGCCGCGCTCGCCGGGGCGCATATCCGAAAGCGGCGCGATAACCGGCTCCGACACACCCTTGCCGGCGCCGCAGCAGCGGCCCGGCGGAATGGCGCGGCCATGCGGGCAGGTTTTCGGGTGACCGAGCAGCGTGCAGATGTGCTCGTCGATGCCGCGATGCAGCGAGTGCTCGAACTCGCACGCCGCCTCATCCACCTGGCGGCCGTGCACGTTCATCACGTCATGCACCAGCCGCTCCGCCAGCCGGTGGCGCCGCACCGCCCCGCGCGCCTGCTCCTCGCCGTCCGCGGTCAATGCCAACTGCTCCCCGTTCAGGGTCGCCAGCCCATGCCGCAGCAATTGGCCCAGCACCAGGTCATCCGGCGCAGGAACCTTTTCCTCCCAGCCCTCCACGTCGCGACTGTAGAGGTGCTCGAGATAATCCTCGGCGTTCGGGGTCAACTGAATGTGGACCGGACCGTGGTGGCGGTGGCGATGTTGATGTTGTGTGACCATGCTATTCCTCGGAGCGCGGATTGCCAATCCGCGCGTGTGATCGTCTTCTCGCGCGGATTGGCAATCCGCGCTCCGGGCTCCGGCATTATCTTTTGAACACCCGCGCCAGCAACCCCGGCAGCCGCGCCGGCGCGGGCATCTCGTATCCACACCCCGGGCAGCGCAACTTTTTGCAACCGCCGCTGCCGAACATGGCGCAGTTCGTGCAGCACTTCGCGCTCTCCTCCTCGGTGAAGCGAGCGCCGCAGAACGGGCAGGTCATCGGTTTCGTCTCATTGTCCACTCGGGATTGCATCCTTATTCAATATCAAGTGAAGGCCAGACGCCTCCAGTCCGACGCGCAGCAGGAAACCCACGCCGAAGGCGACAACCAGGATGAAGGCGGTCATCACCAGCGTCGTCCACAGGCCGCGCTCCTTTTTCATCATCATGAACTGCGCCACGCAGGGCAGGAACAGGGTCAGGGTCACCGCCGCCGCCAGTACCTGCACCGGCGTAATAAGACCGGACTGGAACAGGTCATACAGCCCGGCGGCGCCGAAGTCGCGACGGAAAAACCCGCCCAGCAGGATCATGCCGCCGGACTTCGCCAGCTCGGTATTGCGCGCCACCTCCGCCGTGGTAGGCAGGCCGATGAGGGCCGCCAGCGGATCAAGCGCGCGCTCCAGCCATCCCAGCGCCCCGCCGTGCATCTGGAAGACCACCGCATGGCCATTCCAGACCAGCGAACCGAGCCATAGTAGCACGCTCGCTACCACGAACATCGGCAGCACTTCCAGGAAATACCATTCCAGGCGCGTGTAGGTTTTCACCAGCACGTTGCCGATTTTCGGCAGGCGTAACGGCGGCAGCTCCATGTAGAACTGCGCCTTCTGCCCGGGCAGCAGCTTCGCCGCCAGCAGGCCGACCACTAGGAAGACCACCACCAGCACGCACAGGTAGATGAGCAAGCCGTAAGGCTGCACCGCGCCCAGCATGGCCAGGAAGAGGCCGCTCTGCGCCGCGCAGGGGATGGCCAGCGCCAACAGCAGCGTGGCGATGATGCGCTCGCGCTTCGTCTCCAGCACGCGGGTGACCATGGTGGCCATGGTGTCGCAGCCAAAACCGAGCACCAGCGGGATCACCGCGCGGCCGTTCAGTCCGATGGCCTTGAAGATGCGGTCGATGAGCATTGCCAGCCGCGGCAGATAGCCGCTGTCCTCCAGGATGGAGAAGACCAGGAAGAAGAGCCCGACAATGGGCAGCACGATAGCCACCGCGTAGGTGATGCCCAGCGTGAAGACGCCGTATTCACCGACAAAAAGGTTGGACCAGAGATTTGGCAGCCAGCGCTCGATATGTCCGGTCAGCCACGGGTTGATCCACTTGCCGAAGAGGGTGCCTTCCAGCCAATTCACCAGGAAGCCGGCGCCGAAGACGCCCACGAACTTGTAGATGCCGAAATAGAGCACCAGCGCCAGCGCCGGCAACCCGGCCAGCGGGTGCATCAGCAGGCGGGAGAGCCATTCCAGCTTCGGCGCGGGCACTTCCGCCGGCATGCGCATCACCCGCTCGACGACGGTGTTGGCCGCCGCCTGCCGCTTCAGCGGAATGATGATGGAGAGCGGCTGCGCGTATTTGGCCTGTACGGCTTTCACCATCTGCCGCACCGCCGCCAGCGCCTCCTGGCCGGCCTGGCGCTCAACCAGCGCCTCCACCTCGTCATCGCCTTGCAGCAGCAGCAGCGCCACCGCGCGCGGGCACATCTCGGAGACGGTTCCGATGCGCTCGATGATGGAGCAGATGGCGGTCTCGATCAATTCGTCATACTGTACCGGCTCCGCGCAGACCGCGGGGGGTGGGCGATGGCCGGCAAGGATATCGCCCAGCTCGTTCGCCAGCGCCTTCACCCCGCGGTTGGATGCGCCGGCGGTGGCGAACACGGGGATGCCCAGCGCCTCCGCCAGCGACTGAACGTCGAACTCGATGCCCAGCTCCTCCGACTCGTCCATCATATTCAGCGCCAGCATCACCGGCAACCCGGCCTCCAGCAATTGCAGCGTCATCGGCAGCATGCGCTGCAGGTTTTTCGCGTCCACCACGTGCAGCGTTACCTTCGGTGATTCCTCCAGCAGCAGGCGGCGGGCGACAGCCTCCTCCTCGGTGATGGGCAGCAGCGAATACATGCCGGGGGTGTCCACCACCTCCACCTCCGCGCCGCCCAGGCGGGCCTTACCGCGCGCCACCTCGACGGTGGTGCCGGGATAATTGGAGACGGTGACGTAGGCGCCGGTGAGCCGGTTGAAGAGCACGCTCTTCCCGACGTTCGGGTTGCCGACGATGGCGAGCAGCGGACGGTCGCCGCTTGCCGGGGGTCTGCTGGCAACGGGAGCGCAATGGGAAGAAATCATGCCGCCTCTTCCTCCACTTCCACCAGCAGGTTGCCGGCCATCGCGCGGGAGAGGGCATGCCGCTCGCTTTCCACTTCCACCGTCAGCGGCCCGTCGAAAGGCGCTCGCGCGCAGACGGTGACGCGGGCGCCGGGGCGCAAGCCCAGCCGCGCGAGGTAATCCAGCGTGGGATCGGATTCATCGGCCACTCGGCGAAGGCAGCCGGTTTGCCCCGGCTCCAACGAGATCAACGGCTTCCAGGCGTCATTCACGGCAACGTCCAGCGGGTTGCCGTGCGGGCAGGTGGTGGGATGGTCGAGCGCCTTTGTCAGATACGGCTCGACCTCCTCATCGATGACGTGCTCGAACCGGCAGGCAATGTCATGCGCGCGCGCCCACGGCACGCCCAGCAGGTCGGTGAGCAGCCGTTCCGCCAGCCTATGACGGCGGCGCAGGATATCCGCGCGCTGCTTGCCAATATCGGTCAACCGCGCTCCATCCTGCCGGGTATAGGTGAGCAGCCGCTGATCGGCCATGCGCCGGATCATGCCCAGCGCGGACGGCGGCGCTATCTCCAGCTCCCGCGCCAGCTCGGTGGGCGTCGCCACCTCGCCACGATCGAGAATCCGGCATACCGCTTCCAAATACTCCTCCGCCTGCGGGGTTACCGTGTGTTTCACATTGCTCATGACCATGGAGAATCTTCTTTCATTAGCTGCGATTAACTTCTATGTTAGCCTGTACTAATAATAGGCGTAATGAGGCGGGGTTGTCAACCGTGCGGCTCGGGGACTCAGACTGTTAAGAAATGTGATGTATTGCGACTTTGACTCCACGGCGTGGGACTGCCCCCTGAACAAAAAGGATTTGAACGGACCGAACGGGAAATATCTGCATTTAATGCAGCTTATAACGGAAAACGCGGAGGAAACGCGCGCTATCGGGGAGGCGCTGGGGCGGGCTGCCCGGCCTGGCGACGTGCTCTGGCTGCATGGCGCGCTGGGGGCGGGGAAGACGGAGATGACCAAGGGCGTTGCCGCGGGATTGGGAAGCGGCGATCCGGTTTCTTCGCCCAGTTTCGCCCTTATCCACGAATACCTCGGCGGACGCCTGCCGCTCTACCACGCGGACCTGTATCGGCTGGAGAACGCCGCGGCGCTGGACCTGGGATTGGAAGACTACCTGGAAGACGAAGGCGTGACCGTGGTGGAATGGGGCGAGCGCCTGCCCGCGGATTTCTTCCCGGACGGCTTGGATGTGGAGCTGATCGCACTGGATGATGACGAGAATGCGCGGCGAATCACTCTTCACCCGCGCGGACCCGCCGGCGAGGCGTGGGTGAATAGGGTGAAAGGGGAGGGAAGAGAGGATTTCTGCCGGTAATTTACCGAAAACACCCGCCACCAGCCACTCGCCACTAATATCGATCACTCCGTGAATTTGATCGATCCCGGATGAGTGCGGAAGTTGCCGAAGGCATTCAATACAACGCCGATGCCGAAGGTCTGGCCGACAGTATTATAGGAGAGAGCATACGACAGGCAATCCTGGGAATAAATCGCCGTGACGCCCAGGTCGCGCGCGCTTCCCTTCCGCAGGTCGTACCGGTTGTTCAGACCCAATTTCCAGTTGCCGCTGATGGGCAGCTCGACGGAAGCGGCCAGCTCGTGCGGGATGACCACGCGGTCGAACAGGAACGGCGTCTGCCCGTCTTCAGTGCGATAAATATAAGTAAGGTTGAAATAACGCCGCGCCTCCGGCGGGCTTTCCACTATGAGCTGGGAAATGCCGACGCGATGGTGAGATGAATTGTAATAGGCCTGTTGCACGCCTGCCTCCGCGCTCACGCGGACAGAACCGATCCGGTAGGCCGGCGTACTCAAGATAGCCCAAACCTGTGAACGATTTTCGGTGACTTCGGTGGGGTCCTCGCGGTACTTGCCGATACCGGCGCCCGCCTGCACGGAAAACCCGCGCAAGTCGCCTCGCAACGGTATGGACTCGACGGCAACCTGCAGGGCGGGAATGCGGCTGATGGTCAGCGACTCCAGTGACTGCTCTTCCGACCCGAGCTCCAGCACGCGGTTAGCCGCATCCTCGCGCTCAGTTACCCGCAACGTAACGGCGCCGTGCCCGGCGCCGTCCGGCAGGTTGAACTGCTTGTTTAGCGACAGGTCGCCGCGCAGGATTCCTTTCGTGCCTATGCGTCCGGTGAGCAGCACTTTGGCATCCGGCGAGAGCGGATATTGATACGAAGTGCCGAGATAAATACCGTCCAGGCTGCTCACGCCTACCAGCAGCGGCGGTCTGCGGGAGGCATGTGCGTTTCCGGCGAGACTGCCGGCCAATCGCGGCAGGGTGATGAGCCGGCGGCCGCCGAATATCAACGACACATGACGCGCCTCGAAACGATTATCCGGCTTGACAATGAAATCGCGGGCATAAATCGCGTAATGAGGGTGTTTTTCCTTGCAGGTAGTCAAGGTTGCCTGCTGGATATGCTTCAGATCTCGCGGGTCCAGGGTGAGTGTTGCGGCGGTGAAGTGAAACGGCTCGACATCGCCCCGCGCGCCTTCCAGATATCCGGTATTCGCCCCGATATTGTAATGGATATTATCGGCGAAAAAATTCCCTTGCGGAGAACGAATCTCCGCGTTGCCCTCCGCGATGAATTCCTGTGTTTCAAGGTGATATTGAATGTCTTGGGCGAATAACCAGAATGGCGGGTGAACGATGTAAGCGCGGTCGTCATCTACCCGGCTTTCATCAGCCCCTGCGGCGTCCGCCGCGGAAACCGACGCGGCATCGGCGGCAATTATCGTTGACTCGCCGGGCGGTACGGGCATTTCCATCGCCGGGCAGGAAATGCCGTCGGCAAGGAGAAGTATCCACGGTAGAAGAAGCAGCGGCGAGCCTGACCGGCGGAGCGCCGCTATCCGTTTTATGCTATACGTCAATGCTGTAATATGCATGGTGTCCAAGGGGAAAAGAGTTCGCCGGCCGCGCCGCTGATTCAGCAAACTTCGAACTCGGAACTTCCGAACTCGGAACTTGGAACCAGGAACTTGGAACTAGGAACCTTGATCGCTCGGATTATGCCCTGCCGATTTGCCGCTGAAACCCGGTGCCCGCGCCCGGGAGAACGGCAAGGTTTTTTCGTGGCGGCAGCCGGGTACGTTCAGGATAACGGTGCCCGGTCCGCCGGCAGGGCATGCCGGCATACGAATCGACCGGTTGGCAGTAACAATACACCGCGCGGCGGGTGATTCCTCTTTCTCCCTGATTGGGAAGTAATAAGTGATTAATGATAAGTGATAAGTGAGAGACAAGTTATTAGGGATAAGTCATCATACATATTAGCACTCCCGTATCATATGCAACTTATCACTTATCACTGTCGCCGTGAAGCCGGTTTAGGAGAAAACTCATGCGAACTGTATTCACGCCCCTGTTTCTGCTCGGAGTGCTGTTCTTACTGGCGGTCGACCGTCCGGCGCGGGCGGCGGAAATACTCGTCGAGGCAAGGGCCGGAACGGAAACGAAAGGGCAGTCGCCCGACGTGACGGTAGCTTTCCGCTCGCCCACGCCTGATCACCTGTTCGCCGCCGGAAAGCCCATCGACCTGACCACGCTCATCACCAGCAAGGTGGCGCAGCGGGCGACGCTGTGCATGCGGGTGACCACCGAATATGGCGCGGAAGTGGCGATGGAGAGCAAAACGGAGGAGCTGCCCGCCGGCAAAGAAGTTGCCTTTCCGATTGTTTTCGACCGGATGGAACGGCTGCCCAACGGCGTCTACCAGGTTGAAGCGTGGGTCGAGGGGGCGGAGGCGGCAAATTCCGGCGCCACGACCTTCAGCATCTGGAACGGACCGCTGGAGAGCATGGTCGATAATGTCGGCATCAGTTATGCCGGTCCGCTGAACACCGAGCGCACATGGCAGGACCTGGACCTTTTCAAAAAAGCCGGAATAGGCTGGCTGCGCTTCCCGTTGCAGGGATGGCTGCCGCAGGGTCAGGCAGTTCCCGCGGAAGCCGAAGATTACAATAAGTTCGTCCAGGAAGCCGGCCAGCGGAATTTCAACCTGCTCGCGGCCTTCACGCCGATGGTGACGGTAGACCCTGGCGTCAACGCGCTGCAGGCAGAGAAAGAATACAAGGAATCGCTGCTCGCTGCTGCCACGCGTTATGGCTTCCAGGTGAAAAACTGGGAGCTGCTGACGGTGAAACCCGACCCGAAATTCCCGGACCTGAAGGGAATCCGCTACCAGGACCTGGCGCAATATTACCCCTCCATCAAGGCGCTGGATAAGTCGTGCCGCGTCGTCTTCTCCGTCGAGAATCCGATCAAGTGGAATGCCCTGGAGCTGTTCAACTCACGAATCCCCGGCAAGGGCGATGTACTCGGCATGCGCCACAACCTGTTCGGCGTTCCCGAATACAAATCGGATCCGGTCTCGCCGGCGTATTCTCTCGATGAAGTCATGCCCGCCGCCCGCACCTATCTCAAAAACACCCCGCCTATCTGGGTGACCGAATACGGATTCGACGCGAAAGTGGGCGAGCGAATGCCCGAACCGCCCATGCAGGCGGCGCTCATGGCGCGCGCGCTGCTCATCAATCGCGGCGCGAATATCGAGCGCACCTTCTGGCGTTATGATCCCACCGAGGCGTGGGACATGCCGTTCATCGGCAAGGACGGCAGCGCGCGACCTAATTTCCTGGCCCTGCGCACCACGCTGCAGATGCTGGACGGCGTAACCTCGATCCACGACGTGCCGTGCCCGCAGTTGACCCTGAACAGCAAGGTCTGGGCGCTCCTGCTGCGCTACGATGTGAAGAAACAGAAATCGCGCTACGTGCTGGCCGCCTGGCTGGATACCCGCGATAGCCGGGTGACCGCCAGTCTCACCGTCAAGACCGGCGCCCAGCGCCTGACGGTAACGGACTTGTGGGGCAACGCCTCCGAGCTGCAGCCGGTCTCCAACGCGGCGGTATTCACGGTCAGCGCCTTCCCCTGCTTCGTAGACCTTGGCATTTTCGGTGACGCGGAAGTCTATTCGCCCTTCGCCTATTTCAAGCCATCGGGTATCGTCATCACCGAAGACGGAGATAACCGCCTGGCGCTGGAGATGCATAACGACCAGCGCCTGTTCCGCGGCGACATCAACTGCGACGTCTATCTTCGCCGCTGGCCGGTAGGGGAAGGCGGTCTAATACAACAACAGGTCAATCTGGGTCCCGCTGATTCGATGACGGCACAGGTAGAACTCAAGATCCCGCCGCGCGCGCGAAAAGGCAAGGTCTATGAAGTCAGCGCGGATATCATGCTCGGCACTCGCCGCATCGGCTACCTCACCATCCCGGTGTGGTACATGCCGAAGGAAGGCGCCGTGAAGGAGAAGACGGAGTAGTCTCCCACACTATGCTATAATGCCTCCGATGGCACACTTCACCCCCAAACAACGCATGCTCAACGCTTACCACGGCATCTTGAACGATAGGCCGGCGGTGGCGCCGGAGTTCTGGTATTACTTCCCCGCCAGGCTGCTGGGGTTGGACATGATCGAGTTCAACCGCGTCCCGTTCCACCAGGCGCTGAAGCATGCCTTCGAGAAATACGAGTGCGACGGATGGGGGATCACCTTCGCGGGGAGCTGCCCGACTGATGTCGAGCGGGAATCCGAGGACCGGCGGCTGGATGAATATCGGGTTTCCAGTCATACTATTGCCCACACGCCGTATGGCGCCCTCACCTCCGCTTCCATCGCTGACCGCCGCGAGCCGGGGTGGGTGACGGAACGGTGGATCAAGGATTTCGCGCGCGATCTGCCCGCGTATGAATACCTGACGCTGGGCGCCGACCCGGCGGAGATCGACTTCAGCGGCGCCGTACGGGCATGGGAAGAGGTGGGCGAGTCTTACCTGCTGGAGTTTTACCTGGGCGAGGGATTCTTCGATTATGTCGCGCCCGCCTGCGAAGGCGAGTTGGAAGCGGCAATATCCTATTTCCTCGATTATGAGACCGAACTCGAGCGCCTGCGGGAGCGCTACACCGATTATATGATCCGCAAAACGCGCGCGATCTGCGAGAAGACCACCTTCGAGAGTTTGTTTATCGGCTGCACGTGGAGCTGCCTGTCGCTGATCAGCCCGGCGATGTGGCGAAAGTGGGACAAGCCGGTGCTGGCGGCGATCTGCGACGAAGCGCACCGGCACGGGCGGCTGCTTCACCTGCACAATCACGGTAAATGCCTGGTGCTGGCCGCCGACTTCCCGGAGATCGGCGTCGATTGCGTCTGCCCTTTCGAGCGCCCGCCCGGCGGCGACGTGGAGGGCCTAGCCGGCCTGAAGCTGGTGGCAGAGCGCCTGGCGGGCCGCACCACCATGAACGGCAACATCCACACCGTAGAAACCCTCATCCGCGGCAACCCGGACGACGTGCGCCGGGAAGTACGCGAAGTGCTGGAAGCCTTCCAAGGCAACCCCCACGTCATCGTCGGCACCGGCGACCAGGTGGGGCGCGAGACGCCGGAGGAGAATATTCGGGCGATGATCGAAGAAGCGAAAGGCATTTCCTCCTAACCATAAAGGCACGAAGGAGTAATTCATGAGCCGCAAAAACGTCATCCTCCTCCACACAGATCAGCAGCGGGCAGATAGCCTGGGGTGCAACGGCAACCAATTCGCGCGGACGCCGAACCTGGACCGGCTGGCGGCGAAAGGCGCCACTTTTACCCGGCATATCGTCAGCAATCCTATCTGCTCGCCCTCGCGCGCCAGCCTGCTGACGGGGCTCTACCCGCCCGGGCACAATTTGTGGTGCAACGGCATGCCGCTCAACCGGCGGGAATACGTCACGCTCAATCCCGCCAACGAGCGGGTCGCCGCCGACGGAGAGAGTGGTTTCGTGCCCGAGCCGGCTACCACGGCCGATGTCTTCGCCGCCGCGGGGTATGATACCGCCAGCTTCGGCAAGCTGCACCTTACACCCTTCCTGGCGCCTGAATCATGCGGCTTCCAGGAGAGCACCAGCTTCTGGCGCAATAGCGAATCGGCGGACTGGCGCGGGCCGTATTACGGGTTCCGCCACGTGGTGATCGTCGCCGGCCATGGTGAGCTGCCGCCCGGCGTATACGAACAGTGGATGCGGCGCGAGCATCCGGAGGAATACCGGCGCGTGCGCGAAGGTCGGCCCGAGCGCCCACACCCGCAAATCGGCGACTTGTATGCCTCCACGCTGCCTTTTGAGCTGCACAACACCTCCTGGCTGGCGGACCGATTGTGCGCGTATCTGCGCGAGCGGCCTGCCGATCAGCCTTTCTTTGCCTTCGTCGGCTTCCCCGACCCGCACCATCCCTTCGTGCCGTGCGCCGACATCATACCGGAATTCTCGGACATTGATATTCATGCTCCGCTGGATCCTGACGGCGCAGGCCAGGCGGAGTCGCCGGTGCTGCAGTTGAACCAAGCGCCGCCCAACAGCATCGACGCGGAGGCCATCCGCGCGGCCATTCGCCACACCTACGCCATGGTCTACCAGATCGACCTGGCGGTGGGGCGTATCTTGGACGCGCTGGAAACGGCCGGCCTGGCAGAGGAAACTATCATCGCCTTCACCAGCGACCATGGTGATTACCTGGGCGACCATGGCACCTTGCGCAAGGGATACGGCGCCTCCGACTCGCTGCTGCGCGTGCCCTTCGTCCTGCGCGCGCCGGGATGCGATCTGCCGGAACGGGTCGATACGCCGATGAGCAACACCGACGTGCTGCCCACGCTGGCCTCCCTGGCTGGCGTGGCATTGCCCGCCTGGCAGCACGGCGAAGATATCACCCGCATTATTCGCGAAGGCCGGCCGCACGAAGCTTATACCTTTGCCGGCAACGGCGATTTCGACTCGGTCAATTACACGATCTACGATGACCGCTATCGCCTGACCTGGTATCCCGGCGCGGACTTCATCGAACTCTTCGACCACCAGGCCGATCCCGGCGAATGCCGCAACATTGCCGGCGAGACGGACCAGCGCGAGCGAGTGGAGGAGATGAAACGCCGCATCAGCGAGCGGCTGGCGGCCTGCTACAACCCGATCCAGGGGCGGGTCTGCGCGTGGTAAAAATTCAGCTCCCTCCGAACGCCGCCTCGAACATCTTATCGTAAATCCACTTCCAGGTAGTGATGACAAGATAGCCGGTAATGGGAACCATGACCGCGTAGAGGATGAGCTGGGCGCGCATGGGGAGGGCCTTCAGCTTGCTGTCCAGATCGCCCTTGATATACTCGCTGACCGTGCGCAGCATTTCGGGGATGCTGCCGCTTGCTTCTCCGGTATTCACCAGGTACATCACTTCGCGCGGGAAGTAACGGGTGGCGGCGAGGACAGCGCCGAGGGTCATGCCCTGGCCCAGACCTTCGAATTGCGCGGCGACGCGATGCATCAGTCCCGGGTCGTCGGAGGCGCGGGCGGCGGTCTCCAGCGCCTCGCGCGGCGCCACCCCCGCCCCCCACAGCGAACCGAGCACACGCAAAAAGCGCAGGCGCAGCGCGCCCGCCAGGATGGGGCCGATGAGCGGCAGGCGGAAGAACACCGGGCGGAGAATCCTCGCCCCCCGCGGCGTGTTGGCAAGAAGGCGCAGCGTATTCAGGAGAATGAACCAGCCGAGCAGGATGACCAGGAAGACATAGACCGCCGGGAGAAACATGCGGAGCACCTCGGCGATCGTGTAGGTCTCCTCGGACTCCATCAGCAGCGGCAGCACCTGCCGCGCGCGGATCACGACGCAGATGACCAGCGCCATGATGAAGGCGGTGGCGCGCAGGTGCCAGGTTTTGGCATTGGTCTGCGAGCGCAGCTCGAACTCCGCCTCCAGCATCTCGGCGATGCCGGCCATCGACTCCGGCAGCGTGCCCGCGGTCTCTCCGGCGTGCACCAGGCTCAGCTCCCACTCGGGAAAGACATGCGGGTAGCGCGCCATGGCGGCGGAAAGCCGGGCGCCCTCCTGGGTGGCCTGCGCCATGTCCTGCACCATGGCGCGCAGCGCGGGGGCGATGCCCTGCCGGATGTTGTTCAGGCAAATGCCCGGCGGGATGCCGGCATAAAGTTGCGCCTGCATTTGTCGGTAAAACTGCGCGCGCTGCTGCAATTTGGGACGCGGCGCGCGAATGGCCGGCATCTGCCCGGCGCGCGGCGCCGCGGCGATCGGCGCGATCCGTTGCGCCGGCTTCTTCACCGGCGCCGCCGGCTGAATCTCCCGCCGGCAATGGTGGCAGATGTGTTTCTTCTCGCTGTTCGGCGTGCCGCAGTGTGGGCAGCCGATCATTTTCGTCGGCATGCAGTTGCTCCACCTTCATCATACCAGATCGTGCCGGAAAAGAAAGAACACCATCACAGTCATTCAATTGCCCAGCATATACTTCAGCAGCAGCTCGATCTTGATCAGCAACATCTCAAAATACCATCGCATGGTATAGGCGTAGAGGTAACAAACTAGCGGCGCGACGATGGCGAAGAGGATCAGCTCCGCGATCATGGGCGCCGAGCGCAGGCGGGCGTCCAGTTCGGAATGAATATAACGGGCGACGGTTTGCAGCATGGCCGAGACGCTGCCGCTCTGCTCGCCGGACTGAATCATCTGGAGCGTCTCATCGGTAAAATAGCCGGTAGCTGCCATTACCCCGGCTAACGGCCCGCCCTGCGCGAAATCACCGAGCTGCCCATCGATGCGCTCCCTCAATAGCGGGTCGTCGGTGGCGCGCGCGGCAACCTGGATGGCTTCCAGCGGGGGCACACCCGCGTTCCATAACGTCGCCAGCACGCGCAGGAAGCGCAGGCGCAGCAGGTTCACCACGATGGGACCGAGTAATGGCAGTCGGCGGATGATGGCCTGGGTGAGTGGCGCCCACCACCGCGAGCGGGTCATCCGCCACCAGGTAAGGCGCAGCAACCGGTTAACGATCAGGGCAAGAACCACCCCGATGCCCATCCAGATCAGGAATGTATATAAACTTTTGTAAGAATCCGGTTCGATATCGCGGCCGTATAACCGTATATTGACCTCCGCCAGGCGGTGCATGGTGATAACCAGCAGTGTGACGAAGATGCCAATATTAGCAGTGGCGCGCAGGTACCAGGTTCTGGCGCGGGTCTGCAGGCGAAGATCCCATTCTGCTTCCAATATCTCCGCGATGTCCCCCAGCGCTTCCGGCAAGGCGCCACTCACCTCGCCGGCATGCACCGTTTCCACTTCCCACTCCGGGAAGGCGTCTGAATGGTGTTCCATCGCGACGGAGAGCAGGCCGCCGCGCTCGGTACTCGACGATAGATCGCGGACGATATGGCGTAGCGGAGCAGCGGTATTCCGCGCAAGGGAGTCCAGACTGAGGGAGGGGGTAAGGCCGGCATGGAGCAGCGCCTGCAACTGGCGGTAGAACTGCGCCCGCTGCCCAAGTGCGGCATGCCGCTCGCGCTGCCGAGGTTGGGTGAAAGCCTGAATCGGACGCGGAAGCGGCGCAGGCCGGGCGCCCTTTGCCTTAGCAGGCGGAAGCGGCTCCAGCAGTTGAAGCTCCCGCCGGCAGTGGTAACAGAGGCGCTTTTTCTCGCTGTTGGGCGTGCCGCAATGTGGGCACGAGCGCATGGTGACCATAGCGGAATCCTTTCCATCGCAGTCCTGCAAAGCAGCCAATACCGGCAAATCCCCGCAGATCAGCGCAGATCAGCGGTTTTTCAGTACTTTAAAGCTGAGTAAGGTAATTGGTCAACGGGTCTTTCTCTTTCTCCATTTCATTTTCACGAAGGCAGTGGAAGAGAACAGATAGAGTAATCGTGGCTTTATCCGTTCCTTTTCAAAGCCCTCTTATACACGTTGGGGAGCAAGAGAAAGCCCCCCTGAATGGTTGCTGATCAGAATATTATCTTATCTATTTTTTTACTAAAGACGCAAACTCCGGCCTGCCCACCGCGGTGGCGCGGACACGGCACTCAAGGAAAAGGCTGCCGATGGTGGAGGCGCCGGTAGAATCAATATACCGCACTTCCCGGTGGAATTCAAATCCCTCGACTTTTGCGGAGGCGATCTTTTCTTCCAGCGATGCGCTCACCTGCCCGCTGGCCCATTCCTTCGCGGCTATCAAGTCGGTAAACGCGCGCCGTTCGTTGGGCGCATGTGCGATGAAGGCTTCGTCGGCTGGGGTGATGGTGGCTTCCGCGGTCAGGGTGAGCGCGCCGGTGATCGCCCCCACGGCGTTGGCCACTTCGGCGTGCTCGGGGATGATGACCCGCGCGCCCAGCTTGCGCGCGGCTCCCGGGGCCAGCGCTCCGGCGGGCGCGCCGATAGCCACCAGCGGATTTTCAAAGCGCGCCTGAAGAGTCAGTCCCCGTAGATTGGCGCCGTCGCAGAGCATGTCGAGCAGCGCGCGGTCGGCGGGACCGTCGGGGAAGTCGGGCACGGGCCGCGCGTGACGGATCAGCCGGTGCATCAGGTGCAGCGTCATCCAGTAGGAAAAGGTATCGAGGATGAACTCCGCCAGCCGCGCTACGGAGACATTGGCGCGGTAAGCAAAGAACCGCAAGGCGATCTCTGCCGCATCACAGCTCCAGTCGGTGAAGATCCCCAGGTGGTGCATGACATCAGTCGGCGTTAGCGTGGAGCGCTGGATATACCCGAGCGTCTCCAGCCGGTTCACCGGTACCAGCGAGGGCGCCATCGCCCCGATGCGCTCGGCAAGCCGCTCGCGCGACAGCGGGCCGTCCGCCAGCGCCGCCAGCGTCTTCCGCTCGCGTTCGGTCAGATCGCCGGCGGTGGAATTGCGTACGCGCAGAAAGAACTCCACCGGCTGAATGAGGGTCGATTTCTCCTCGCGCAGCTTCCACAGCCGGATCAACTCTTCCAGCACGGCGGGATATTCGTGCGCCAGCCAGGCCAGCGGCACGGCGCGCCGCGGGCCGATGGTGACGCGTCCGTCATGGGCAAAGGCCACCACGCTGTCGCCGCCCAGGCCCACTGTCTCGATATCCACCGCGCGCACATTGGTGGACCACTCCCCCACCCTCGCTCCTTTCGGGGCGACGATGGGATTGCCGTCCACCAGCAGCGCCATGTCGCTGGTGGTGCCGCCGATGTCTACCACCAGGCCGTTGGGAATATTCGCGAGGAACCGCGCGCCGCAGACGCTGGCCGCCGGACCGGAGAGGATGGTCTCCACCGGCGTGCGGCGGGCAAGCTCCTCGCTCATCAGCGTGCCGTCGCCGCGCACCACCATGAGCGGGGCATGGATGCCGGCGCGCTCCATCACCGACTTCACATGGGCGATCAGTTCGGCGATGATGGGCAGCAACCGCGCGTTGAGCGCCGCCGTGGTGCTGCGCTTGATGGTGTCGAGCTGCATGCCGAGCTCATGTCCACAGACCACGGGCATATCGGTCAGTTCGGCAATGATCTCCTTCGCGCGGATTTCATGGGCGGGATTCATCACGCTCACCATGCCGCTCACCGCCAGCGCGTCCACCGCCTCGCGCCGGAGCAGCTCGCGCGCCGCCGTTCTTAGGCCGTCTTCATCCAGCGGCTCGATCTCGCGGCCCGTAATGTCGGTGCGCCCGGCTACCGCGCGGCGCGGGTGATGATTGACGCGCGCCAGGTCATACTCATCGAATCCAAGCAGCAGCATCCCGACCCGGCCGCCCTTGCCTTCCACGATGGCATTGGTGGCAAGGGTGGTGCTCAGCGACACCAGTTGCACGCGGCGGATAAGCTCCACGGGCAGTTTCCCGATGGCCGCCGCCACCCCCACGCTCAAATCATCCTTCGTCGTCAGCGCTTTAGCCTTGGCCAGCACCTGCTGTGTGGCGAATTCTACGATCACGGCGTCGGTATAAGTGCCGCCGGCATCGATTCCCAGTCCCAGACCCACGATTTACCCCTCGCTCAATAAATAATCGGTGCAACATAATAGCATAGACGGGCGTTCACGGAAACCGATTAACTCAAGCGAGCGCTGATCTTTCGTTTTCCGTTATTTGCTGCTACAATATGTAGCAAATTGAAAAAGACTCATCGAGTCGCATTTAATTCGTGAAGGAGAACCATCCGGTGCCCGATCGCAAATATCTATTCACCTCGGAATCAGTGACCGAAGGCCATCCCGATAAGGTAGCCGATCAGATTTCCGATGCCGTCCTCGATACGCTGCTGGCGCAGGACCCGATGTCGCGGGTGGCCTGCGAAACGCTGGTGACCACCGGACTGGTCGTTGTTGCCGGCGAGGTAACATCGAAAGGTTCAGTGAACGTCAAGGAAGTCGCCCGCGATACGATCAGGCAGATCGGATACGATGCGGAAACGGGATTCGACGCGGACATGGTGGGCATCCTCGACGCGCTGCAGGCGCAGTCGGCGCACATTTCGCAGGGTGTGGATGTGGGCGGCGCGGGCGACCAGGGGATGATGTTCGGATTCGCCTGCAACGAAACTACCGAGTTAATGCCCGCGCCGATCCAGTGGGCGCACCTGCTGTCCCGGCAGTTGGCGGCCGTGCGGAAGGACGGCACGCTGAAATATCTACGCCCGGACGGCAAAACCCAGGTGACCGTGCAATACAACGAGTATATGCCGGAACGGATTGACAAGGTGCTCATCTCCAGCCACCACGCCGAGGGCATGAACCAGGATAAGATGAAATCGGACCTGATCGATCACGTGATTCTTCCCGTCCTCGGCCCCACCGGCCTGCTCGACGCATACACGCAGGTGCTGGTCAACCCCACCGGCGCGTTCGCCATCGGCGGCCCGTGCGCGGATACCGGGTTGACCGGGCGGAAGATCATCGTGGACACCTACGGCGGCATGGGGCGGCACGGCGGCGGCGCCTTCTCCGGCAAGGACCCCACCAAGGTGGACCGCAGCGCGGCCTATATGCTGCGCTACATCGCGAAGAACCTGGTGGCGGCAGGAGTGGCGGACCGGCTGGAAGTGCAAATCGCCTATGCTATCGGCGAGGCCTGCCCGCTCGGCGTCTCCGCGCACACCTTCGGCACCGGACGCATCCCGGAGGGGGAGATCACCCATCTGATCTGCGACACCTTCGACCTGACGCCCAAGGGGATCATCGACCACCTGCAGCTCCGCCGCCCGCAGTATTTAGGCACCGCCGCCTATGGTCATTTCGGCCGTACCGATCTGCACGTCCGCTGGGAACAGGTGGACATGGCGGAGAAGCTGGCGAAAGAGGCGGGAACGCGGGTGCTGGTGACGGCATAGCGTTGGCATGCATAGATTATCGCGCCGCAGGAGTAGAAAGATGACTGAGGAATCATTCGAAGTCGTGTTTCACGCGTCAACCAAGATGGATGCCGACATCGTACAAGCGATGCTGGAGGAAGCGGGCATTCAAGTGATTGTGCTGCCGAAGGGAGAAGTGTGGAAGCGCTGGTACCTGGGCCCGTCGCAGGAATCCTATGCGCAATTGCTCGTACCGGCGGAAGACGCCGAACGTTCCCGCGCCCTGCTGGCTGAATATCAGCAGCAGGTGGAGGCCGGCGCATTCCAGTTGAGCGACGAAGAAGAGCCGGAATAGGGTAGATAAGTTTGAGTTTTGAGTTTTGAGTTGCTGCTTACCGTGAAGCCTTCCGATAGTGCGGAAGGCTTCACGGTAAGCAGCAACTCAAAATTCAAAACTCAAAACTCGGTCTGGGAGGTTGCGATGTCTGATGTGCGGCGTGCGGTGGTGCTGGCGGCGGGTCGTGGGATGCGGATGATGCCGCTGACGGCGAATTGCCCGAAGCCGCTCATTCTGGTGGCCGGGACGCCGATCCTCGAACACATTCTGAACGGCCTACGGAGCGCCGGCATCGATGAAGCCATCATCGTGCACGGTTATCTCAAGGAGATGATCGAGGACTATTTCGGCAGCGGCGAGCGCGTTGATATGCGGCTGCATTACCGCGAGCAGGACCCGCCCAACGGCACCGCCGGCGCCTTACAGCAGGTTGAAGAGCTGTGCGGCGACCAGCCGTTCGTGCTGCACTGGGGCGATATACTCATTTCCCCATCAAACTACCCCCAAGTGCTGGCCGATTACGCCGAGTTCCACCCGGCCGTGGTGGAGGGATTGAACTGGATGGACGATCCCGCCGCCGGCGCCGCGGTCTATCGCGACGGCAACCGGGTGACGAAGATAATCGAGAAACCGGCGCCGGGCAGCTCGACGACGAACTGGAACAACGCCGGCGTGTTCGTGCTCTCCCCCGCGGTCTGGCCCTACGCGCACCGCGTCACCCCCTCACAGCGCGGCGAGCTGGAATTCTCCGACGTCCTCCACCTGATGGTCGCCGCCGGCGAATATGTCCTCGGGCACGAGCTGGCGGGGTTGTGGTCCGACGTGGGCACGCCGCAAATCGTGGAGGAGTTGAATAACGATCTGCGGATGCTGGCGTGGGATGATTGTTCGTAAAGTTGAAAATTGATGTATTACAGCGCCAGCATCCCTTGCGTCTCACCGCTGGCTTCTTCACGCGCCAACTGCTGCAGGCGCACGAAAACGGTGAGGAGATCGACGTATTCGGCGCCGTGCTTCATCAGTGATTGATAGCCGGCGACCCAGCGGGATTCGTCCCAGGCCGTGGCAAGAACGGGAATACCGAGGCTGCGCGCGTGGGCGGCGGCGGAGAGCGCGCCGCCGGGCGCGCCGGTCTGCACCACCCAGACGGCGCGGGCGAGGGCGGCGATCCAGCGGTTGCGCGCCAGCAGGGTGGCGCGAGTGACCGTAACCTCCGGCTCAAAGGGGGAGACCAGCGCGCCGCGTCCGGCGATCACTTCCGCCAGCGCGCGATGCGGCGGCGGGTAGAGCGGAGCATCCAGGCCATGGCCGAGTACGGCAACCGTCCGCCCGCCGCCGGCCAGACAACCGCGATGGGCGGCGCCATCGATGCCCAGCGCCAGCCCACTCACCACCCCGATTCCGCGCGCGGCCAGCATCCGCGCAACCGTGAACGCCGCCTCCGCCGCTTCGGGTGAGGGATTGCGCGTGCCCACAATCGCCACCAATGGCCGCGAGATCGTTCCGCGCACCGAGAGCACATTTTCCAGATCATCCGCTGTCATTGCCATACACATGCATAAATCTGTTCGCCAAGGATCGGATAACTCCTCTTTTTCAGCAAAAATATTTTTGTTGCGGAATATCTGGCCTAAGATTGAGAGGTTGGAGAAGGTTGGAGAGGTCGTACATGTCGGACATGTCCGACTGGTTCGGACGGTCGGACGGTCGGTCTGGTCGGATGGTCGGACACGCTTGACCGGTCAGGCAGGATATGGTTGAACCGGCGAGATTCCGTTACAGATCATCCGGCGGGGCGATTTCGCGCAGCAGGCGATTCTTATCGCGGAGCGCTTTCCGCGGATCGCCCATATATTCTCCGTCCTGTAGCCGGCTCCAGAGCTTGCTCCACAGGTAGATTTCCTGCTCTTGATAGCGCTTGGCGCCCAGTTGTCTTTCCTTGGCTTGCAGAATTTCATGCGCGATCCGGCACAGCTCGCGTTTTTGCGGGGTAACCAGGATGGCGTAGGCCTTTTCAAACGGTTCGAGGATATCGGGATACAGCCGATACTGGATGCGCCGTTTCTGGTATCTGGTGACGACCTTGGTGGCAAGGGGGCATGGATCTTCACAAGGCAGCTCGAACAGCTCGCACAATCGCCCGCGAGCCAGCAATTCGTGGTATTTACTGGGAAATGAGCGCGGCGACTGCCAGGACTTGCGCGCGCCGCTCAATTCTTCCTTTGGTTTCGGTTTGACGCCCGCATTGATGAGATATGAAATCAGCAGCATGGCGCCCATGCTCACGGCAAAATAAAGCGCGGAGAGGACGACGAGAACGACCTTGTCTCCCGCGAAAGCGAATCTCACCTCGTCCTTCCACCACCAGAACGAATAGAGCGCGATCGGCAGCACGGCGATCTGCCAGAGCAGGCAGGCGCCGCCGTTATTCATCAGCAGAGTGAAACCCCACACGATCAACGCTGCGCCGGAAATGAACCAGGATATGCTCATCTCGACGTTGTTCGGGTTTTTGAAGGTGATCCAGAGGACGATCTCCCGCACGGTGATGATGACCAGCGCCAGACCCAGCGATCCGGTCAATACGGCGCCCACCCCCTGGTAGATCTTCCAGGACCGCTCGTTGCGCTGCAGCAATCCGATGGCGAGCCAGTAAAGCAGCAGGGAAATGCCCAACCAGGCCAGCTCGCGCGCCTGCCGCGGTCCGGCGGTGTTGAACACGCGTATCACCCCGGACGAGCCGACAACCGCCCCGAGAAAAAAGACCAGATATGGAAAAAGGCGGCGCGCCCGAATCATCATGGTCAAAAACCGGTTGCGCGTGTCGTCATCGATTATCATTTGATTTTGTCTGCGTTGTTTGGCGTTCATCCCTCTGCCTGTGCCGCTATCCATTTCGCATGCCGCAATGCCTCGCGACTAATAATACCTTGATCGTGCAATACATCCGCCAGCGCCGCCATGCGGATCGATACATTGGCAACCAGCACGCGGTCGCGCTGGCCGCTCTCCAGTTGCCGCAGGAAGTGCTCGAGTTCATCCTCGAAGGACACAACCGCGCCTGCTTCCGCGGCGATGCGCAGCAATTGCCGGTTCACCTTCAACATTTCATCGACGGTCACCCGCCCGCGAGACACATTGCGGATGACTCGCGCCACTTCGAAGGCGCGCTCGGTGATGCCGCGCTCTTTCGCCAGCGCCTTTGCGCCTTCGGTATATCCGCGATGAAGCATCAGGCGAATATCATCCTCCCGCAATTTCACCATGGATTCTACCAGAGAATCGCACTTTTTCAAATCATCCTCCGGGATGTTGAGCAGGCGATTGACTTCATTCTCCACATATTCGCGCAGCATGCGCCCGTCCAGCCGCCATTCGTCCAGCGCCAGGTCGGGATCGACATCGATTAGCAATTGCACGTCGCCCGGCGCCATTCGTTTCAATTGTCGCACCAGCATCTCGCCCACTCGCTGGCGCACTTCGGGATCGTTCACCAACTCGCGAAGATTGCGCGCCGTCTTGAGCAGATTGTTGAACTGGCGTTCGAAATCCTCCGTCAGCGTGGTCTGATCGCTGATCGGCGGGATGGCGGTCTGCGCAATCCCCGCGCCGCCGATATCCACCCGGCAGCCCCGCGTGTCCCAGCGCAGGGTCACCTCCAGCTTGCCTTTTTTCGGCACGCGCACCAGGTGCTCGCGCACCGGGAAATTCGGCAGCGAGACATTCCCCTTTTCGGTGATGATGTCCAGCCACATCGGGCCTTCGTCCACTTCGATCGCGATGGCGGCGTTCGCCTCGCCTTCATACGGAGTGCCGCGCGGAATCACGCTATAGTAACCGCCTTTGCCCCATTCGTAAATACTCAGCGTGTGCGGAACCTGCAGCATCACCCGATCGCCTTGGAACAGAGCGGCGCCTTTGGCCACGCATTCCATGGGAAATGGGTTCAGCGGATCGAACGGGGCCAGCACGTCGATCTGCTCGGCGAAGACTTCACACATCATACTGTACAGGCAGCGCATGCGCATGGGGCCGCCGACGAGAATGACGCGATCCAGGCCTGCCTTGACTTCCTCTAACCGCGACGGATCGTTATCCGCCAGTTCCATCAATGTCTCTTCTACGAGCCGGCGGCAGCGTTCGATCACCGATCCCCTGTCGGTATCCGACTTTTTCCCCTTGTAGGCCACGATGTCGCGAATCGTCTGCTCACTGAGCGTGTATACGAAGGGTTTGCGCACCTGCCTGCCGGCTATCTCCACCTCCAGCACCACGCTCACCTGCCCGCTTTCGGTGGAAGAGCTGGCGATTTTGGCGCGCTCGATGGCCTCCATCAGTCGCCCGCGCGCGCGCAGATCCAGCAGCGGGTAGATATCGCGCAGCAGCGGCTCTTTCTGATCGACGCGCAGCAAATGATCGAGGATCATACCGTCCATGTCCCAACCGCCCAGCTCGTCGTCGCAGCTCTGCGTGATGGGCGCCCAGTTGAAGGACCGGCCCGCGCGGATGACATTGCCCACCACGATGTCGGTGGTGCCGGCGCCCATATCGACCACCATGATGGTTTCCTGATCCCGCGGCACCCCGCTGGAGATGGCGGCGGCGAGCGGCTCGGGTATCAACTGCACGTTGCCTTGCCCGAAAACCTGCTCGCCGGCCCACAACGTCGCGCGCAGCGGAGCGTCATCGAAGCCGGCCGGCACGGTGATCACCGCGTTATCGATGCCGGCGCCCAGCAATTGGCGCGCCTGCGGCGCGGCGTCATCCCTGATTTTGCGCAGTAGAATCTCCGCGATCTGTTGCGGCGTGTAGGTCTCGACTTCATGGACGCCTACGCGGATGAGCACATCGCCGGTCGGACCGCGTTCGATGCGATCTTTGAATTCGTCGAGAAACTGCGATTGCCTCTCTTCGATCCGACTGCTGATATAATCATAGGAGCGGCCTATCAGCCGTTTGGAGTGACGAATTACCAGATCGGCCGAGGAATGGAACTGCCGCCTGGCGGTTATTCCGGCGCACGACATCTTACCGTTGATATTGAAGGCGACGTAGGAGGGAAAGACCATCCCTTCGTCAGTCATTCCTTCCGCCGGCTCGACCATGATGACGTCATCACCCACGGCAAGCGACGCCGCCGAATTCGATGTGCCCAAATCTATGCCCAGCGTTGCCACTAATCACCTCCCGCCGTTGTCCCCGCAAGGCAGATACGGCGCAAACAATCCGGAAGAATCTATCCTCCACTCAACTATTCTTCCAACCTTCCGCTCTTCAATTTTCATCACTCTTCATCTGGCAGCGGAGAAGGCATGCGCTTGATTTCCGATGCTTCGGCATCATCATCTTCTTCTCCGGATAACGGCACGCGCACAATTTCGATCGCGTCATCGCCGTCGAGCGCCATGGCCGCGGGCATCTGCTCGAACAGCGATACCATCATGTTGCTCTTTTCTATCGGATCGATCGTGTTGTCTTCCTCTGTTGATACGATCATGCCGTCGTCGTCTAATGTTACGAGCATGCCGTTATCTTCAACAGGCTCGATAATGCCTTCTTCCGCCGGTTCGATTATGCCGTCTTCCGCCTCCGGCTCGACCATGCCGATGTCTTCTTCCGGCTCGACCACGCCTTCTTCTGCCGGTTCGATTATATCGCCGCCTTCCGCCGTCTCGATTTCCACGTACTCGGTTTCGCTTTCGACGATGATTTCGGCGGGCTTCAGCACAATCTCCGACGCGCCGAGTATGCGCGGCTGAAAGAGATATCCCGGCTGCACGACCGATTTGACGCGATACGGCGGGTAACCCTCGGAATCCGGCCCCAGCACATGATATTTACCGTTGAAGGCCTCGCCGGGTGAAGGGATGATCTGCGTCACTCCGATAGTGACCAGCTCGGTCAGCAATCGACCGTAAGCGAGCTGCGCGACATCGGCGGCCTGGCTGTCGGTATCCTCGAGGTAGGGTTCCAGGTTGGCCAGCACGGGCAGGATGCGCCGGATTACATCGGCCGAGAGCTGTTGCCAACCCTGGAGCTGTACCTCGCGGGAGCCGTTGAAGCGCTGCAGCTCTCGCGTAGCGAGCTCGAAATCTTGCTGCAGCGTCTGGAACCGCACCAGCAGTTGTCCGGGACCTTCCGCGACGTCGTTTTCCTCGCTCGCTTCGATTACTTCTTTCGGCGGCATCGCGGTTGGTCGAAAAAAGCGCCACCACAGGAACAGCCCGAGCGCCATTGCGGCCAGCATCAAAATGACGGACGTAATCGCGTTTTTATCCCAGACAATAATACCGGATATGAATAAGAATCGGTCCATTGCCGTGCAAGGGTCCTTATCACTGTCGAATAATCGGATGGGCGTGACACGAGCGGTAATCGCATCACTGCATCAAGCGCTTTAAATATTCCGTTTTTATCTAATTCGACACCGATCCGAATTGTTCCTGCAATTCACTCAACTTGCCGTCTTCCCCGACTGACACGCCGAAGGAATGCTTGCGCAGGAATGCCAGCACCGGCTGTCTGGCCGTCGCCGCGGTCGCCACCCGGGGCTGATATCCACTGTATTCGCACGGAATCGCCGTCGCCGACCGCAGCTTGCCGTCGAGGAAGACCGTCTGCACTATCATAGTCGATTTGGTTCGTTTGTTGAAGACGAAATTACCCAGACTGTAAACGATGAGCCTGCCCCGGTAATATTCGAATCCCTGCGGGACGTGAGGGTGGCTGCCGATGATGAGATCGGCGCCGGCGTCGATGCACTGTTGCGCCAGCAGCCGCTGATACTGCTCCGGTTCTACGGCGCGCTCGATGCCCCAGTGGAAGTAAACGACGACCAGGTCTGCGCTCGGGCGGACGGCGCGGATCTCCGCCAGCAGGCGCGCCGGATCATACGCGGAAGCAAGGCCGGGCCGATCGTCGCCGGCGTACCAGTGGGTGGAGGGAAGCACGCGGCTGACGCCGAACAGCGCCACCTGTTCCTCTCCCACCGCCAGCAGCGCCGGTCGATATGCCTCATCGGCATTCGCCCCCGCACCCACCACGGTTATTTCCGCCTCGCGCAAATGCTCCAGCGTATCCAGCAGCGCCTGCCGTCCGAAATCCATGGCATGGTTGTTGCCGAGCGTTACCACCTCGATGCCGCTTTCCCGCAGGCCGGGGAGCAGCGTGGGGGCGGCGCGAAAGGTATAGGTTTTCGTTTCCGCCTTGCCGCGCGTCGAGACGGCGCATTCCAGGTTGCCGACGGTCAAGTCATCAGTGGTGAACTGCTCCTTCACCCCGGAGAACAGGTAGGGAGTGCCGTGCTCTTTCGCGATCTTCCCCACCCCGCCGTCGAGCATGATATCGCCGGCGAAGGTCAGCGTAATCGGCTGCGGCGGTTCCGGCACGTCGATGGGCGGCGGCTCGACGGACGGCGAGGGCGGCGGCAGCCTCCATTGCCGCAGCGCGGCAAATCCGAACGCGAGCACGATCATTGCCAGCGTAACGGACACCCAGGTCTTCCATGCCCGACGTGTCTTTTTCTTCACAATCTTCATCCTTAAATTCGAGTTTCCCAACTTGACGCAAGATAATCGCTGTGATACGCTCAGTTCACCCTGGGCGAGTGGCGGAATTGGCAGACGCGCCAGACTTAGGATCTGGTTCCTGACGGAGTGGGGGTTCGAGTCCCCCCTTGCCCACCATCACCCCTCTTTTTCGGCGCATCCGGTCAATCTACGGTCAGAAAGTCGCCCTGGTCCACCGGTAGGCGGATGGCCGGACCGCCGGCCGTCTTCATGACTTTGCGGGTTCCATACTGAAGACTAACCACCCGGGTCGCCCCCGGCAGGCCGGGAAAGGTTACCGTGATCTCCTTCACCGGTTGATTTCGGAAGTTGATCAGCGTAACGACGGCGCCTTTCGGCCCTTCCTGCAATGTGGCCTCCACCAGAGGATCGGAGGTAATGACCTGACGCGCGACGCCGGCCGATTCCGTCCATCCGGCGATGAGGTCGCGCACCGCCGGCGGGAAGTCCTCCGCCAGCACCGCGGGATAGGCGGAGCGATTCGTCATCGCTGGGCGCGCGTAGGCCAAACCGAGCAATCCGCCGAAGGCGATCGCCTTGCCCTGGCCCACCTTCCGTTCGAGGCACGCCGGCGAGCCGTCGGCAAACCGCGCGATGACCTGCGCATCGTCGGCCGATTGCAGCGCATGCCGGTAGCACAACGCCGGCAGCTTAATGCCTTCTCGACCGTCGAAGGTGATGGTATCCAGCGGCGCAATCCCGGCAAGGCGGTTCAGGTATATCGTGCGTACCGGACGCTCCAGATGGCTGCCGGCGATGCCGAATAATTGCGACATCGCCGGGATCGGCTCCCGGTATTCATCGAGCAGCCCGCAGCCGCCCTCGGCGATAAGGACTCCGCCATCCTCCACCCACCGGGTCAGCGCTGGCGCGGCGGCGGACAGCAGCTCCTGCCCCACCAGGTAGAGCACTTTATACTTCGCGAGCATCCCGGCGGCGATATCTTCGTCGGTGATTATATCTACCGGCACGTGGGCGTGGCGGAGCGCCAGCCACAATGCCTTTCGCTCGGTATTGTCGCTGTTCAGGTCGGCATAATACAGGTTATAAGCTTTGGGGCCGTTGACATCGCTGGGATAGTCGGGATCGGATTCGAGATTTTCCGTGTTCCAGATGTCATTGGCCTTCGACAGGCAGATTGCCGTCTCCGCCGGACGCATTCGCGCGCGATAAAGGCGCTCGTCGATTTTACCTACCGCGCTGGTGATCCGGTGGATAGCCGGATAGGTATTCCGGCTCTGGTCGAAATCCACGTGATCGAAACCCGACACTCCCTGGTGGTATATCGCGAAGTGATCGATTACCTTTGCTCCCTGCCCCAGCGCGAAGTAGTTCATGCGCAGGAAATGATCCGCGCTTAATTGCGGGTCTTTCAGCCGCTGCTCCGGAATCACATAGAAACAACTGTCGCTGCCGTGGTAATCCGCCGCATGCCGCTGCGCCGCCAGCAGCAAGCCGTATGCCTGCGGTGTGCCGTCCTGGCCGCCCCACCACCAGTCCTCCGACCATGGCATGGTAAGGCCGCCGTCGCGGATCATATCGATGAATTTGCGCACGTCCGGCCAGGCGCTGGAGCCCGGGGTGTAGTTGATGCCGGTGAGGGCGCCGGGCGGGAAAACCTCCGCCACCTTCCGGGTATATTGCGCGTTCTCCTCCGTCCACAGCTTATAGCGAAAGTCCGCGGCCTCATACAGCAGCTTCGGCTTCTCGACCGGGTGCCGGCCATTGAGATGGACCAGGCTCCAACGGTCGTCCTCCGCCATGCCGCGGGCGGCGGCTTCCTGCTCCGGCAGGATGAAATCCAACGGGTCGCATCTCTTCGTCTGCAGGTAGGCGACGAACAGCCGATCCTGCTCCTCGACCGGACGGTGCGTTACCACCACATCAGCCTCATCCCCGAAGCTTACCGCGCGCACATATTCCCACACGCCGGCCTTTTTCAGCTCCCGCGCCCGCTGTTCCAGCAGGCGCAGAAAATCATCCGGCGTCTTTGCATCATGGTGAACGCTGAAATGCACCATCTTCGCGCGCGCCGGCACGAAACCGAGCGCGCGGATGCTCGCTATGTCCTTCGCGTTTTGCGCATAATGGGTCAGGTTGTTGTAGCCCAGCCGGTAGATGATCTCCGTCTGCATCTTCTCGTAGCGAGTGGGCTTGATGAAAGATGGCGTAGCATGATCGCCGCCGACAATGTTCTGGTAGGAGACGAACCACATGTGCCGCGATGGTTTCGGCAGCGGGCCGCAATCCTTGATCCAGCGTAATTGCTGTTCCGCCGCCTCCTCGAAGGTGTAAATGCGCTCGTTAGGCGATGCGCCCGCCGGCAGCAACAGGCCCAGGGTCGGCAAGTCCGGCTTGCCGTTGAGCCAGGCGAGATACCCCATCATGTTCGGGTGACGGTCCGCTACCTTAATGGCGCGGACCGGCGTCCTGTCTTGCCCGCGCGCCAGCTCGACACGCAGGTCCAACCGCTTGCCCGCGGGCTCGGTCAGCGCGCCGATGAGGACAGGGCGCAAATCGTTGTTGGTAGTGATGCGCCGCGGCAGGTGCGGGCTGATATCGATCCAGTCACTCGCTTCTCCCGGCTCGAGCCACCGGTCTTTCGGCGGGATATCGACTTGCTCGCCGTCGCGGCCGAGGTAAATCGTATCGCCCACCGGATTCTGATCGACGGTGTTGAAATAAATTCTCACGCAGAGCGCGGTTTTCGCTTTTTGCGGATTGGTCACGCGCAGATGCCATGTAGCGGGGGGAAGCATTTCACGGGCGGCCCGCGCGGGTAGATTGCCGGCAAGCACGGCTGCCGTCAGTGCCAGGCAAATAAAGATGCTCGGATAAGACGAAAGATTATACGGATTTACCATAATCGCTTTTCACCTCCATTCAAATTAATATTGCACCCGGTAACTGAAAATCCTTTCGGGAAAGGCTTGATTGCCATTACAGCTTTCTGATAAGATATTAAGGTAATTGGCCGAGCCTCAAGTCTGCGATGTGATTCTCCACGTTCTCGGACGAGATGCCGTAGCACAAAGGGTGTGGAAATTACCTTGACAGTCACCATAGCCCTTGTTATGCTACGGCGGTTTTATATCCTGGCAACCGAAAAATGACGCGGCTACGGCAATGAAATTCCGCCGGTTCGACATGAAAGGCGTCGCCCTGATCGCCGCCGGATTTGTACTGGTTGCGCTGGTGGCGGGCGGTTATGCCATCGGCGCCGCCATCGACCGCCATTTCGACGCCGGCCCGCGTTGGGCCGTAGTGGGGTTGATTGCGGGTTTTATTATTGGTTTCTGGGATCTGTATGTCATTGCGACGCGTTTGATGGCAGCGCAGCCTCCGGTCAGGACGATGATTCCGCCGGAGGCATGGGAAGAGGCGGAAGAAGCGGAAAAAACAGAAAATGACTGAGGCAGGAGAGCGCGCCGGGCTTACGGAATAGGTCAATTATCCTGCATGAGCCGTCTTATGGGGTAACGACGTGGAACGAAATCCGCGCTGGGATGTGACCGGCCCCGGCTTTCTCGTGACGATTCTCCGCATTATGGCCATACTGGGCGTCGTCACGGTAGCGGCAGGCGCGTTTATCGCTCGCCAGGCTTTCGATGGCCTGCTCGCCGGCGCGGCACTGGCGATTCTGTTCTATCTGGCGGCGTTAATCGCGGGGTGGTTTTTCCTCCGCACGCGCAATCTGATACTGGTTATGATCTGGTTACTGGGTTCGCAGGCGCTGTTATGGATCGGGATGGCGGTGCTGCTGGCGGTGGTGAAGGTCGATGCCGCCGGCTTTGCGGTCGGCGCGTGGGTGCTGCCGGGCGCGGTCATTATCGCAGTGCTGTACTGGTGGCTGGTGAAGAATAAAGGCGTTATACCATGAACGACTGGCTGGTAGAGCAAAAACCGATATTGATCGCACAGCACCAGGCCGAGACGGCGACCACCGGCGAGGCGACGACTGCCGTGCCCGCGGAAGAAGGGCGCCAGACGATACTTTCGCCGGAATTTTGGCTCTTCCTGTCCCCCGTGGTGGCAGTGCTGATAATCGTGATTGTGGCGGTCGCCGGCACGCGCCGCCTGCGGATGATCCCGCGGGGTATGCAGAATTTCGTGGAATTCCTGGTCGAGTCGCTGAACGGCATCCCGGAGATGGTGATGGGACCGCGCGGTCGTCAATATGCGCCGTTCATCTCGACATTTTTTCTTTATATAGTGATAGTGAATCTGACCGGTTTGATCCCGCCATTCAAATCCGGCACTTCCAGCCTGTCCATCACCGTGGGATTGGGTGTGACGGCGTTCCTCGCCGTGCAATATTTCGGTTTCCAGGCGCAAGGCATCCGGTACCTGGCGCACTTCATCGGGCCGATCCCGCTGCTGGCATGGTTGATAGTGCCGTTGGAATTGATCGCCGAGTTGATTCGCCCGGTGTCGTTATCATTCCGTCTCTACGGCAATATATTCGGCGAAGAACGGGTGATAGAAGAGCTGGCAACCAAATTCGGCCCGCTTACCGCCGTGCTGATGCTGCCGCTGCAGGTGATGACCAGCGTGCTGCAGGCCCTGGTGTTCACACTGCTGGTGACGGTCTATATATCGTTGGCCACGGAAAAACATGGAGCACACGAGGAGCCGGAAGAGGCTCCCGCGCATTGATTCAGTGATAAGTAAGTAACGAGTAATAAGTAGTGAAGAGTGAATACGTATCGGTAATTCACTTATCACTTTTCACTTATCACTTATTACTAATAACTCATCCTCCGCCCTGGGACGGACACTTTTGACACACGATTTCGTGTAGAGAGGAATCTGATATGGTATATTTTGCCGCCCTGGCAATTGCCGTCGGTTTTGGCACCGCGCTCGCCGCCTTTGGCTGCGGCCTGGCGCAGGGAAACGCCGTCAGCCGCGCCCTCGAAGGCGTGGCGCGTCAACCGGAAGCACATGGCCGCATCCTGGTGTTGATGATCCTCGGCCTGGCGCTCATTGAATCGCTGACGATTTACGCGCTGCTGTTGGGTTTCCAGTTGCTGGCCAAGCTGCCGACCGTGCAGCAGGTTCTCGATCATCTGCCGCAGTAAATCATTACGTTTACATTCATCCCCACTCGAGAAGTCGGTGCGGGTGAAGGAGTAAGCCGTGGAAACTATTTTGGAAAATCTGGGCATCGAGTGGCAAGTCGCCCTGGCGCAGCTCGTCGGGATTCTCATCCTGGCCGTGGTGGTGAAAAAGTTCCTGTTCGCCCCGGTGGGTACGATCTTGCGGCAGCGCGAAGAGCGGATTGTGAACCAACTGGCAAACGCCGAAGCTCAACAGTTGCAGGCGGATTCGCTGCGCAAAGAATATGAGTCGCACCTGGTCGGCATCGCCGATGAAGCGCGAGAAAAATTCGAGCAGGCGATGAAGGATGCCGAAACGGCGCGCCAGCGGACATTGCAGCAGACGCAGGAAGAGATTCGCTCGCTCTATCAACGTCACCAATCGCAGTTGGAGCTCGACCGCGAGCAGCTTCGCCGCGACCTGCGCGGCGAGCTTTCCGATATTGCCGTAATGGCGGCCGGCCGCGCGCTGCGCGGTCAGTTGACGCCCGCCATCCAATCGGCGGTGATCGACCAGGTGATCCAGGAGTTGGGGCAGTCGCAACAAGCGTAAACGGCAATGGGTGATTGGATAAGAGTAATCGGACGAATGGAATATATGGGATTTACCAGCATCCCGTAACTACCATTCACTCCCATACTTTCCATCTAAAGGATTTATCGAATGTTACCAAGGCACATCGCGAGTCGTTATACGGAAGCCCTGTTCGATCTCGCGCAGGGACAGGGGAAGACCGAAGAATGGGAGCGACAGCTCGGCGCGCTGGCCGCGGTTCTTGACGCCACGCCGGAGCTGCGCACCGTATTGACCCACCCGGAGATCGGCTTGCGGCGCAAAAAAGAGATCCTGCGCGATGCCTTCGGCGGCAAGGTGGCGCCGGAGATCATCGGCATGCTCTCGCTGCTCATTCAGCGCGACCACGACCCGGACCTGGCGACGATTAGCGATATCTTTCGCGAGATGTGGAATGCTGCGCGGCAGGTGGTGCCGGTGACGGTGACCACCGCTGTTCCGCTGTCGGACAGTCAGCGAAATAACCTTCACCAGACACTGGCGCGCCGGCTCGGCGCCACCGTGCAGCTTGAGCCGCAAGTCGAACCGGCTATCATCGCCGGAATGATTGTACAGATGGGCGACCGCGTCATCGATGCCAGTGCGCAGAGTGCGCTGAACGATATGCGGGAAGCGATGAAGAACGCATAGTCCGACAAATTGGATTATTCATGATAACCATCACCTCGAAAGAGGCATTGATATGAACATCAGACCGGAAGAAGTTACCTCGATTATCCGCCAGGAGATCCAGCAGTTCGGCGGCGAGCTGCAGACGCGCGGCGTCGGGCAGGTGATCCAGGTCGGCGACGGCATCGCCCGCGTTTACGGATTATCCGATGCCATGGCCGGCGAGTTGATCGAGTTCCCCGGCGGCGTGATGGGCATCGCGCTCAACCTGGAAGAGGATAATGTCGGCTGTATCCTGCTGGGCTCCGATCGCGAAATCAAGGAAGGCGATACCGTGCATACCACCGGCCGCATCGTGCAGGTGCCGGTAGGCGAAACGCTGGTGGGCCGCGTGGTGAACGCGCTGGGTCAGCCTATCGATGGACGCGGTCCTATTGATGCGAAGGAATTTCGTCCTACTGAATCGCGCGCGCCCGGCGTTATCGAGCGTCAACCGGTGAAGGAGCCGCTGCAGACGGGACTGAAGGCCATCGACTCGATGATTCCCATTGGCCGCGGCCAGCGCGAGCTGGTGATCGGCGACCGCCAGACCGGCAAAACCGCCATCTGCGTCGATACCATCCTCAATCAGAAGGGGCAGGACGTCTACTGCATTTATGTGGCCATCGGCCAGAAGCAGTCCACCGTCGCCCAGGTGGTTAATACCTTCGAAAAATACGGCGCCATGGATTACACCACCGTGGTGGTGGCTACCGCCTCCGATCCGGCCTCCGAGCAATACCTTGCGCCGTATGCCGGCTGCGCGATGGGCGAGTATTATCGCGACGGCAAACGCCATGCGCTGGTGGTCTACGACGATTTGTCCAAGCACGCGGTAGCCTACCGCCAGCTTTCGCTGCTGCTGCGCCGCCCGCCGGGACGCGAAGCTTATCCCGGCGACATCTTCTATCTGCACGCGTTCCTGCTCGAGCGCGCGGCGAAGCTCTCCGACCAGCTGGGCGGCGGCTCGCTGACCGCGCTGCCTATCATCGAGACGCAGCTCGGCGACGTGTCCGCCTACATCCCGACCAACGTGATCTCCATCACCGACGGGCAGATTTACCTGGAGTCCGACCTTTTCTTCGCCGGCGTGCGCCCGGCCGTCAATGTGGGCATCTCCGTCTCCCGCGTGGGCGGCAACGCGCAGATCAAGGCGATGAAGCAGGTCGGCGGGCGCATCCGCCTCGATTTGGCGTATTACAACGAGCTGCAGGCATTCGCGCAGTTCGCCTCCGAGCTGGATTCCTCCACCCGGGCCTCGCTGAACCGCGGCGAGCGCATGGTGGAGCTGCTGAAGCAGCCGCAATACAAGCCTATGCCGGTGCAGGATCAGATCATGCTCATCTGGACGGGCACCAACGGCTACCTGGACGATTTGCCGGTGGCGACCATTCGATCTTTCGAGAATGGATTTCTCGAATTCATGCACAACCGGCATCCCGATATTCCGCAAGCCATTGTCGAGAAGAAGCAAATCGACGATGCGCTGGGCGAGCAATTGAAGACGGCGACGGAGGAATTCAAGCAGGGATTCAAGGGGTGAAGAATCGGACCAGTCAGACATGTCAGACATGGCCGACTCATCGGACTCATCCGACAGGCAAAGGTTAGCGATGCTGTCAACGCGCGATATCCGGCGAAAAATACGCACCGTCAATAACATCCAGCAGATTTGCAAGGCGATGAAGACGGTTTCCAGCGTCAAACTGCGCAAGGCGGAGGAACGCTACCGTCAGGCGCAGCCGTACGCCGATGCCTTGCGGCGCGTGGTCGCCAGCCTGGGCGGATTGGAGATCGACCATCCCCTGCTGGAGATACGCGAGGTGAAGCGCAGCGGACTGGTTGCCGTCAGCGCCGACAAGGGACTGGCGGGGAGCTACAACGCCAATATCGCCCGCGAGGCCATTACGCGGGCTCGCGCCCTGGGCGAAGTGGGAGTGGCGCCCATCGGCCGGCGCATCACCGACGTTTTCCGTCGCCAGGGATATACGCGGGAAGGCGGCATCTCGCCGCTGGGCGCCGTGCCGGATTTCCGTGCCATCGCCGGCCTGGCAGATCATATCGGCGATCTCTATATCCAGGGGGCTTGGGATCGCGTCGAGCTGGTCTATCACCGGTATGGCAAGGGGGTGGTTGCCGAGCAGTTGCTGCCTATCCAGCCGATCGGTGAAGAAACGGCCGGCGACTTCATCTTCGAGCCGAACCCGCGGGCGATCCTGGAAGGATTGCTGCCGCGCTATCTGCGCACGCAGCTCTTCACCGCCGTGCTCTCCGCCTCCGCTGCGGAACATGCCGCCCGCGTGGCCGCCATGTCGCTGGCCTCCGAGAATGCGGCGGATCTCATCGACACGCTGACGATGGATTACAATAAATCGCGCCAGGCGGCCATCACCCGCGAGCTGGGCGATATCGTCGGCGCGAGCGAGGCTATGCGATAATGGATGATTGGAAGGGTGGAAGATTGGACCGGACCCATCACCCCAAGCAACAACGGAGCAACCAGAACAATGACAGATGCAATGCATTCTATTGAATCCGATAAAAACCGAACCTTACATCATCGTAGGGGCACTCGGGAATATGCCGAAAATGTGAATCAACCGGTTCTATTCAGCGGCATCCAGCCGTCGGGACACCTGATGATCGGCAACTACATCGGGGCGCTCCGCAACTGGGTGAAGCTTCAATATGAATACCGGAGCATCTTCTGCATCGTGGATCTGCATGCGATCACCGTGCCGCAGGAGCCGAAGGATTTCACCGACCGCTGCCTCTCCTTCGCGGCGCAGTATCTGGCCGCCGGCATCGATCCGCGAGAAGCGCTGATGTTCTTCCAATCCCATGTCAGCGCCCATTCCGAACTGACCTGGATTTTGAATTGCCATGCCTATATCGGCGAGCTATCGCGCATGACGCAGTTCAAGACGAAATCCGCCGGCAAAGAGCGCGCGGGCGTGGGTGTCGGGCTGTTTGACTACCCGGTGCTGATGGCGGCGGATATTCTGCTCTACCAGACAAATATGGTGCCCGTGGGCGCCGATCAGAAGCAGCACCTGGAAATTACGCGCGATATCGCCATCCGCATGAACAATCGCTACGGTAAAATGTTTGAAGTGCCGGAGGGTTATTTTCCGAAGGTCGGCGCGCGTATTATGAGTCTGCAGGAGCCGACGAAGAAGATGTCCAAGTCGGACGAGAACCCGATGAGCTACATCGCTCTGCTGGACGACCCGGACACCATCACCCGCAAAATCCGCAAGGCGGTAATGGATTCGATTCGCGGCATCACTTACGAGCCGAAAGCCCGTCCCGGCGTGGCGAACCTGCTGACCATCTACGGCGCGCTCATCGACGAGACGCCGCGGGGAGTAGCCAAACGCTATGCCGATAAAGGCAACGCGGAGCTGAAAAACGATCTTACCGAGGTGGTGATCGAGTTTCTACGTCCGTTTCAGCTACGCTATCACGATCTGATGAACGATCGAGCGTATCTGCTGCAAATCTTGCGCCGCGGCGCGGAACAGGCGCGCGAGCGAGCCGAACCCACCCTGCGCAAAGTACAGCAGGCGCTGGGATTTTTACTACCTTAAGGGTTGACAACATTTAATAAAAACATGTTGTTGGATTATAATTACGCCAAACAGGCAAACTCAGTCCGGTGGTTGAGCAGGTGGTCCTTGAGCCTGTCGAAAGGCAGATAAACTGATAGATTCTTTTCACAGCTATTTTGCCGTATCGAAACCACCTCTGCGACGGTACTCCGTCGCATGAGTGGCAAGCCTATGGAAAGCCAGAATTACTGGGTTGTGGGCAAAGCCCATATTAGTGAAATAGCAACTTGAGAAGTCTCGGAAGCTCGATTATTCGCTTGATTGCCTTTTTATGGAAAAGAGCCGACTATGAATATGAATACGCCATCCACCGCCGGCAAAACCGGCGAAATCATCAAGATCATCGGGCCGGTGGTGGATATCCGTTTCGAACCCGGCGTGCTGCCGGAGATTTATGATGCCCTGGCAGTGCCGGACGAAGTGCATGGGCGCACCATGATCGTGGAAGTGGCGCAGCACCTGGGCAACGAGACGGTGCGCTGCGTCGCCATGTCCCCGACGGAAGGACTGCGCCGCGGGATGGCGGTGACCTCCACCGGGGCGCCGATTACCGTACCGGTGGGAGATGCCTGTAAAAGCCGCTTGTTGAACGTGCTTGGCGAGGCTATCGATAACAAAGGCCCCGTCGAGGCGAAGGAACACTGGCCCATCCACCGCACCCCGCCGCCCTTCGAGGAGCAGGAGGTGGTAACCGAAATCTTCGAGACCGGTTTCAAGGTGGTAGACCTGCTGGCGCCGTATCCGAAAGGCGGCAAGGTCGGCCTGTTCGGCGGCGCGGGCGTGGGCAAAACGGTGCTGTTGCAGGAATTGATCCGCAACATCGCCACCGAGCATGGCGGCACCTCCGTCTTCGCCGGCGTGGGTGAGCGCACACGCGAGGGCAATGACCTCTACCGCGAAATGAATGAATCCGGCGTCATCGAGCGCACCACACTGGTGTTCGGCCAGATGAACGAGCCGCCCGGCGCTCGCCTGCGCGTGGGGCTGACTGCCCTCACCATGGCGGAATATTACCGCGACGTGGAAGGCCAGGACGTGCTGCTCTTCATCGACAACATGTTCCGCTTCGTGCAGGCGGGCTCCGAGGTATCGGCGCTGCTGGGCCGCATGCCTTCCGCGGTGGGCTACCAGCCCACCCTCGCCACCGAAATGGGCATGCTGCAGGAGCGGATTACCTCCACCACGCGCGGATCGATCACCTCGCTGCAGGCTATCTACGTTCCCGCGGACGACATTACCGACCCGGCGCCGGCCACCACCATGACCCATCTCGACGCCACCACGGTGCTCGACCGCAAAATCGCTTCGCGCGGCATTTACCCGGCGGTGGACCCGCTGGCCTCCACCTCGCGCATCCTCGACCCCACCGTGGTCGGCGAAGAGCATTATCGGGTGGCGCGAGAAGTGCAGGCGGTGTTGCAGCGCTACAAGGAGCTGCAGGACATCATCGCCATCCTGGGCATCGACGAGCTCTCCGACGAAGACAAGCTGCTGGTTTCCCGCGCGCGAAAAATCGAGCGCTTTCTCTCTCAGCCGTTCTTCGTGGCGGAGGCCTATACCAATACCCCGGGCAAATACGTGTCCATCGCGGAAACTATCCGCGGCTTCCTCGAAATCATGGAAGGCAAGCACGACGATATCCCGGAGATGGCCTTCTTCATGGTCGGCGGCATTGACGATGTACTGGAGAATGTCCGCAAGGGGAGAGTCTAATGCCGCATCCCTTTGACATCGAGGTGGTGGCGGTGGACCGCAAGGTTTACACCGGCCAGGCGGTGTCGGTGACGATGCCGGGAGCGGACGGCTACTTCGGAGTATTGAGCAGCCATGCCCCCCTCATCGCCGCGCTGGGCGTCGGCGTCGTCACCGTCACCCCGCCGGATGCCTCGCCGGTGCTGCTGGCCGTTGCCGGCGGATTCGCCGAAATTACGCAAAATCATGTAACCATCCTGGCGGAAAGCGCGGAGCTGGCGAAGGAGATCGACATCGAGCGCGCCCGCCAGGCCCTCGAGCGCGCCCGCGGCCGCCTGGCCGGCGGCGAAGAAGGCGCCGACATCGACCGCGCCCGCATCGCCCTGCTGCGGGCGTTGAATCGGTTGCGGGTGGCGGGAGAGCGAACATAACAATTCATCAGAAGGAAAATAAACCTATATATCGAATCAGATGTGGAGCTTCTTTCGAAATAAATGGCTGCTGAAGTATCGGCAAGGCTTCGTTTTCATCGCCGCCGTCTCCGCCGGCAGCCCCCCGACAGCATAAGATGATATGTGATTATCGCGAAAGATGGAGCTTTCTTTGCGTCCTTTGCTTCCTTTACGTGAAATAGTGTTTCACGCAAAGAACGCAAAGAGGCGTGCCGTGTCGCAGCTTACATCGCGGCATGCTCCGGCAGCGTGCGGGCTGCTCTCGGTGCAGAAGTAGCCGAACTGCCGCATGATCTCGTAGCGGACTTCCTCGCCCTTGCGCTTCTCGGGATCGGCCAGCGTCCGCCGGATGGGCGGGTAAAGGTCCTCCTTGCCCCGCCGTATCTCCAGGAACCACGCCAGGTGGTTGATCCCCGCCACCTTGCAGGTGATCTCCTCCGGCGGCACGCCGATGCGCTCGGCCAGCACGTGCGTCGTCCACTGGATGCCGTGGCACAGCCCGGCATAGCGCATCGTCGACTTCACGCTGTGCAGCCAGGAGAGCATGCACATGGGGTTGGTGTGGTTGAGGACATACGCCTCCGGGCACAGCCGCTCCATGTCCTCGAACATCTGCTGCTGCACCGGTCCCGTCCGCAGGAAGCGGAAGACGGCGCCCACGCTGGTGGTGTCGGCCACCGACTGCTCTACCCCGTATTTGCGCGGGATCTCCACCTCGGCGTTGTGCGGGAACCCGCTGTAGGCCGCCCCGCCGACGGAGATGGAGGTGACCACGAAGTCCGCGCCCGGCAGCGCCTCGGTCCGCCGGGTGGTGGCCGACAGCCGCGTGGGCAGCCCATGCCGCTCGATCACCCCCTGCAGGAAGTCGTAGATGTGCTGCAGCCGGCCCTCGTGCACATCCACCAGGCATATCTCCGCGTCGCGCAGCGCCGGTGTGGCCATGATATCGATGGACAGCCGCCCGCCAAACCCGCTGCCGGCGCCGATGATTACTATTTTGGTGCTCATTACCGTGTCCTTTGCATGCATTGAGTATTGCTGACATCTTGTATTTCCGCCCGGCGGTTTGCGATCCTGCTGAATATTCGAGCGCAGCGGTTCGAGAGAAGAGAAAGCATTATAAAAGCAATGCTGACGGTGAGCGTTGCTTTAGATTTGACGAATGCAAGCCTCTCCGGATCATTCCTTCTCCTGGAATCGCTTGTTGATCTCGCGCAGCCAGGTAGGATTCTCATGCCAGGTCAGGTGCTCGGGGCCGCAATAGGTGCCGGGCATGAAGCCCCAGTAGTCGTGCTCGATGGCGAGGTCGGCCAGGTAATCGAGCAGCGCGAGCCCGGCGGGCGACAGTTCGAAGCGAGAGAGGCGGGGCGGGTAGAAGAAGCCGCCTTCGTCGAACACCAGCGGCAGGCCCCGGCGGGCGGCTTCATGCGCGTCCTCGGCAAACCGCCGGCGGGCCGTTTCCCATATGCTGTCCTTCCAGGCCGCGAATTGCTCCGCCACCCAGGCATCCCAGCGGTCATTGTCCAGGTTTTCATACAGCCACATGATGGGCCGCCAGAACGCCCGCATGTTGGCCGCCGGCCGCATGAACTCGTCCCACGGCGCCGGCTTGTCCCGCAGTACCCGCCGCAGGGCTTCCAGCGCGCGCGGGTTATGGGGATCGAACTGCGGACTCAGCACCGTTTTGCCGTATAGCTCCTGGAAATAGAAGTCGGCGCCGGCATATATGTGCTGGTCGAACACCTGCGAATTGTCGGGGATGATGGTGTAATCGTGCGCGGCGAAATCACCGCTGAACAGGATGTCCGGGTGGCGGGTGCGCAGCATTGCGATCGCTTCCTCGTGCAGGCCTTTCGCCTCCGGCCCCTTGGGAAAATCGCTGAATTCCGGCTCGTTATGCACCTCCACGAAGGCCACGTGCTCTGCCAGTCCGCGCTTCTCGAGGATACCGAGCAGGCGGTCGTGATGCTCCGCCAGGTGCGTGAAGCGACGTTCTGCGGGAATACCGTAAACCTCCGCCCGAATCCGCGGGTCGGCGACGAACCAGGTGCTGTCCTGGTACTCCCAACTGGTAAGGATCACGTAGATGCCGTGCTGCCTGGCCAGTTCCAGCAGGCGGATGTCGCGCTCCAGCACGTCGTGCCGCCCCCCGCCCTTCGCATTGAACGAGCTGTTGTTCCAACCGTACCCCTCGATGGCCGGGTCGAACTCCATGAGCCCGCGCGGCCGGCCGTCGGGCCGGAACGCCCAGTTCAGTCCGGCATCCACCCGCACGGCGTTGAAGCCCCGCTCCTTCATCTCCACCACGCAGCGCTCCAGGTCGTCATACGCCTCCCCCGGCGTGGCGGCGACGATCCAGTCCCAGATCCAGCAGCAGATGCTCAGCTTGCGGGGGAGATGCGCGGGCAACGGTACTATAGACATGAGGCATGCTCTTTCAAAACAATTGTTCGTCTTTACCGCCGTTTTCTCTTTTCACCAGCAAAGGTAGTCCGTTAGTAGTACCGTAAGGCACATGCTCGGAGTTAATTTGTTCTCTTTGGTTGCTGATAAGACGGTGGGTGTATCATATCAGCCGTATAAGTTATATATCGTTGTTTCATTCAATAATTAAAATAGTGTGTGTATCTTTATACTTATTCAGGACTTTCGCTCAACAGCCAACCGCTGGGATGCCCGGTTGGCGTAGTTGTTCCGTGAGATAGTCATCCCATTGGCTATTTTTAGCCTTGTACAATGTGAGTCCGAGTTCCTGGGCATG